>Ga0164313_10000785_pt1 | contig 26638 bp, 38 predicted proteins | sample GuaBasSedimGuay4_FD_113735 | JGI IMG/M metagenome (GOLD analysis project Ga0164313, IMG submission 113735) | Subseafloor sediment microbial communities from Guaymas Basin, Gulf of California, Mexico - Guay4, Core 4569-4, 0-3 cm | ecosystem: Environmental > Aquatic > Marine > Hydrothermal vents... | reverse complement strand
ATGGGTGCTGTGGACTTTGATATTTATGGTGGTACTTGTGCCGCTACGGGAGAACGTACAGTTCTTTCAGTGAACACAATTATTGCTATTAAAGGCAAAGTCAGCGACAAAGCAATGAAGCACTACAACCGTGTGCCTCTGAACAACAAAACGTTGTTCCGTCGTGACCAAAACTTGTGTGGCTATTGTGCTGATTATTTCCCAGCTGGTAAGCTTACGCGCGACCACGTTCACCCAACTTCTAAAGGTGGTAAGAACGTTTGGACAAATGTAGTATCGGCGTGTGAACGTTGCAATAAAGAAAAAGACAACCACATGTTGAATGACATCCACATGAATTTGGTTTATGTTCCATACGAACCAAATCGTGCTGAATGGTTGCTTTTGCAGAATCGCAAGGTACTTGCTGACCAAATGGAATTTTTGTTAAAGAAAGTTCCTAAAGACAGCAGATTTCGCGACCTTTAAATAGTGGGGAGCAATCCCCACTTTAATTTGGAAGATGTAGGCGCATCGGCGCGCTGACCTGTTTCGAAAGCAGGTGACTCCTTCGGGGTCGGGGTTCGAATCCTCCTTCTTCCGCAGAGGTGAATATGACAATAGATGAATTTATAGAAGCCGCACGTAACCGTCCAGTTACAGAAGCCACCGTTAAGGCATTTGAAGAAAGATGCCGTAAGCGTGAAAAAGAATTTCAACGAATGGCAGACCGCATGCAACCAGACGCAGCCTTCTACAATTTTCAATACGGTATTAAGAATGAAAGAACATAACTTCATATTTAAATTTAAGCTTGACCCCAAATATGGTTTGGAAACACACTTGGATGCGCTATATGAAGCAGGGTGTGATGATTCGCTAGTGGGGTGTGGATGTGAAGGTTGGTTAGCAATGGACTTTACGCGCGAAGCTGATAGTATGAAAGAAGCCATTGAAAGCGCCATGGATGATGTTCGTAAAGTCATGGGCAACGCACTTATAGAAATAGAATATAATAACAATAAGGTATATAATAATGAACAACGAAGATATTGAAGATGGTGTATTTGAAGAAATACCCGAACGCGAAGTACTAAGCACGAAAGATTTGTCCCCAGAGCTTGCCGACAAATTAATTAAAGATATCGAAGCGGCGGGGAGTAATGAATTATCACCAGAAGACGCCGCCAGCTTTGCAGCAGAAATAGAAGCTGCAAAGAACGACATAAACGTTATTCAATCACCAGAAAAAGAACGGCCACTTACGCAAGCTGAAATGATGGATGCTATTAAGAACGCAGCTAAAGAAGGTATGCTTAGTAAGAAACGCAAAACTCGCTTGATGCATGAAATGGGAATATTCAAATCCACCTTCACGAAGAAAGCAACAGCGAAGCCTGCTAAAGCAAAGAAACGCAAAGCGGTGAAGAAAGCACGACGTAAAAATCGTAAATAGTTTTATGCCCTTGTAGCTCAAACGGTAGAGCGGGTCTTTCCTAAAGATTCAGATGCAGGTTCGATTCCTGTCATGGGTTCCAATTGTGGTGCTTCGTAAGAAGAAAAATAGTGATATCTGGTTGCCTTTTTTTAGGGGAGGCTGGACCATGAATAATTTGTGCGGCGGGCGCTGCATCACCACAAACTTTATAACACATAACATATAATAACAATAATAAAGAGGTACATCATGTCAAGACTTGACGAATACGTTGCGGGTGCAGTTTCTACGGAAAGCACTATCGACGAAGTAAAAGTAAACAAACAATTTTTAACCCAAATCCTTTCCATGCATATCGCAACTGGCAACATTCTTGACCAGATTAAGAAGCACGCTTTTTATAATCGCGAATATAATTACGCAGCAATTGACCACAACATTGTAACAGTAGGAAAAAATCTCACTACACTATCTATGTTAACTGTTGATGACTTATCCGACGCAGAAACAACATTAGATATTGACCCCCGCATCTTCCATGCACTATTAGGCGCAGCAACGGAATCAGTCGAACTACTCGAAGCGTTAGAATTTAATGGCGCAGACATGGACTTAGTAAACATCGGTGAAGAGTTCGGCGACCTAAATTGGTACCAAGCAATCTTTTGTGATGCAGCTGGTATTAAGTGGGATGACATTTTGGAAGTTAATGCACAGAAACTTTTGAAGTCAGATAAAGCCAGATATAAAGATGGTTTTTCGAATGAAGATGCCAATGAACGAAACCTTACTGACGAGCGCGAAGTGTTAGATAAGTTAAAAATAAAATCTTCGTAACCTAATTAAAGCTACAATAGTAACTTAAATCATTGTAACAAATAAATGAAATTAATTTGAATTAATGTAAAAACTCTATTGACATACCAAAAAAATTACTATATAGTTTCTACACAATTAAATGAAATCACAAACCAAAAAAGAGGCGATATGAGCAACGTATTTGAAAAGTATCAGAACCGATACACAGTTAAACAACCCGAAGAAATGACTTTGGTCGAATATCTTGAAGGCTGTCAAGATGACAAAGGGATGTACGCATCAACTTCGGAACGCCTATTAATGGCAATTGGCGATGCTACCGTAGTAGACACTCGCGACGATGAACGTCTAAGTAGAATTTTCACAAACCGTAAAATTAAAACGTATCCTGCATTCTCCGACTTCTATGGAATGGAAAATACGATTGAAGATGTTGTTTCGTTCTTAACCCACGCCGCACAATCTCTTGAAGAAGAAAACCAAATCTTATATCTTTTAGGTCCAGTTGGTGGCGGTAAGTCATCCATTGCTGAACGCTTGAAAGAGCTGATGCAGAAAATGCCTATCTATACATTGAAGGCATGGAACAAAAACTTAGACCGTGATGGTAAAGATACTGGCGAAGGCTTTTGGGAAATTTCTCCACTGTTCGAATCACCAATGGGTTTATTCGATGTAGCAGAAGACAGTGCCGACATCTTAGCTGACTACGGCATCCCTAAGCGTTACTTGAAATACATCATGTCACCATGGGCAGTTAAACGTTTACAGGAAGCTGAAGGCGACATCACTACATTCCAAGTTGTTAAAATTTGGCCTGATATCTTGCAACAAATTGCAATCACTAAGGTTGAACCCGGTGATGAAAACAACCAAGACATTTCTTCTTTGGTTGGTAAGGTTAACATCAGTGACTTGGAAGACCACGACCAGAACGACCCCGATGCATACAATTGGGTAGGCGGCTTGAACGTTGCTTCTCAAGGTATCATGGAATTCGTGGAAATGTTTAAAGCACCTATCAAGATGCTTCACCCATTACTTACTGCTACACAGGAAGGTCACTACAACGGTACTGAACAGTTTGGTGCTATCCCATTTAGTGGATTAATCCTTGCTCACAGTAACGAATCTGAGTGGACAACATTCCGTAACGATAAAAAGAACGAAGCGTTCCTTGACCGTGTTAACATCGTCAAAGTGCCTTATGTCTTACGTGTTACAGAAGAAGCGTTAATTTACGACAAGTTAATTGCGAATTCCGAACTGGCAAACGCACCTTGTGCACCGGGCACCATCGATATGATGGCACAGTATTCAATCTTAACCCGTTTACTTCGTCCAGAAAACAGCAGCACGTATTCTAAGATGGAAACATACGACGGTAAGAATCTGAAAGATACTGACCCGTCCGCAAAGTCTATCGACGAATACAAAGAAGTTGCAGGTGTCACAGAAGGCATGGCTGGTTCATCTACGCGATTCGCATTCAAAATTTTATCTAAGGTCTTTAACTACGACTCAAATGAAATTGCGGCTGACCCAATCCACCTTATGTATGTTTTGGAACAGCAAATTCTGCAAGAACAATTTGGTCAGGAAGAAGAAGAAATCCGTATCGGGTTCATTAAAGGCGAACTACAACCTCGCTATGCTGAATTCCTTGAAGACGAACTTCAAAAGGCATACTTGGAATCATACCATGACTATGGTCAGAACTTATTTGACCGATACATTCAATTGGCTGGCTTCTGGATTCAAGATAAAGATTATCGCGATGACGACACTGGTACCATGTTCGACCGTGATACATTGAACGATGAACTTGAAAAAATTGAAAAACCAGCTGGTATTAGCAATCCAAAGGATTTCCGTAATGAAGTTGTTATGTTCGTATTACGTGCATCACAAAACAACAGCGGCAACAATCCTGACTGGACAAGCTATCAGAAACTTCGCGATGTTATCGAAAAGAAAATGTTTGCTAATACCGAAGAACTGTTACCAGTTATTTCTTTCCAAGAAAAGCAGACATCTGACGAACAGGATAAGCACGACGACTTCGTATCCCGTATGATGAGGAAAGGATACACCGAAAAGCAAGTCAGACGGTTAGTTGATTGGTTCTTACGTTATTCCAAAAATAATTAAGAGCAGGCTTAACCCTAACTTTAATTATTAAGGAAACAAAAATGTCACATATTATTATAGACAGACGTAAAAACTCGAAAGGTAAGAGTACTACCAATCGACAGCGCTTTCTAAAACGTGTCAAACAACAAGTTAACGATGCCGTCAAAGATGTTATCCGTGATGGTAAGATTGGCGACATCGTTAATAGCAAGGATAAGAAGATTAAAATTCCCGGCAAGGGGTTGAATCAACCTACCTTTGGACACAGCAAAGACGGAGGTGTTAGAGACACTGTCCGCCCCGGCAACAAAGACTTTAACCAAGGCGACCGCATACCACGACCAGAAGAAGGTGGAGGCGGCACTGGTGGTAAGAAAGGTTCCAAAGATGGAATAGGCGAAGACGAATTTTCCTTTTCATTAACCAAAGAAGAATTCCTTGACTTGTTCTTTGAAGACCTTGAACTACCCGATATGATTAAAAAGAATATCGCTAAGTTGGATGAATGGGAAATGCAGCGTGCTGGCTTCTCTGTAGACGGTAACCAAAGCAGACTTAACATCAAGCAATCCATGCGTCAGGCGCGTGGAAGAAAGATTGGTCTGCGCTCACCGAAGAAGAGAAAGCTGAAGAAGTATGAAGCTGAACTCAAATTACTAAAAGATTCGGTAACAACATACGATGAAGAAAAAGACGCCGAAATCACCACGCGTATTGCAGAACTTGAAAAGTTAATTGCTACCGTTAAACGTCAAATCAAAGCTATTCCATTCCTCGACGACATGGACTTACGTTACAATCGTTGGGAGAAAGTCCCTATACCGACGACACAGGCTGTCATGTTTGGTATTATGGATGTATCTGCTTCCATGGGTGAATGGGAAAAGGAAATGGCAAAACGTTTCTTCATGCTTATGTTATTATTCTTGCATTACAATTACGAACGTGTAGATATTGTTTGGATACGGCACCACATGCAGGCTAAGGAAGTTGACGAAGATGAATTCTTCCATTCCAAAGAAACAGGTGGTACGATTGTTTCATCTGCGTTAGAATTAATGCATGAAGTTATTAAAGACCGATATCCTGTTGAATCTTGGAACATTTTCGGATGCCAAATTTCAGACGGTGATAACTGGTACGAAGATAATGTCAATGCCGTTGAAGTTTTGCAGAATAAAATTTTGCCGTTAAGTCAATACTTCGCTTATGTTGAAGTTGACCAACGCAGAGCCGCAGGCGAAAGCGACCTTTGGGGACCATACGAAAGCGTAAAAGCTAATTCGAAGAAAATGGAAATGTCGATTGTTAATGACGTAACCGAAATCTACCCTGTGTTTAGAAAACTATTTGAAAAACGAGAAGTATAATGATTAAAGTTGATTCAGGACAAGAATGGACATTCGATAAGTTGAATGAAATTTATGCTGAAATCGAAACGATTGCGAAGGAAAAGTATGACCTTAATGTTTATCCTAATCATTTAGAAGTCATATCATCCGAGCAAATGCTCGACGCTTATTCAGCTGTTGGTCTTCCCATCTTCTATAGCCACTGGACATTTGGTGAGCAGTTCATTCGTGAACTTGAAGCTTACAGGCGCGGTCGCATGGGATTGGCATACGAAATCGTTATTAATTCCAGTCCGTGTATTGCGTACTTGATGGAAGAAAACACTATGATGATGCAAACGCTCGTAATAGCGCACGCATCGTTTGGTCATAATACTTTCTTTAAGAACAATTATCTATTTAAGCAATGGACAGATGCCGAAGGTATTATCGATTATCTTAAATATGCTAAGAAGTACATCCGTAAATGTGAAGACAGATATGGTGTCAATGAAGTCGAAGCTGTTTTGGATGCTGCCCACTCATTGCAAGTGTATGGTGTCGATAAGTATCGTAGACCTTCGCGTATTTCAGCCGCCACGGAAGAAAAGAATCGTAAAGACCGTGATGCATACGTTCAACAAAACCTTAACGTTTTGTGGAGTACCATCCCTAAAGGTGATACAGATGTTGCAGACGTAGAAGAACATTTTCCTTCTGAACCACAAGAAAATATTTTGTACTTCATCGAAAAGAACGCACCACGTCTTGATGAATGGAAGCGTGAAGTGATTCGCATCGTTCGAAAGATTTCACAATACTTCCATCCACAAAGACAGTTGCAGTTGATGAACGAAGGCTGTGCAACATTCTTCCATTATAAAATAATGCATGACTTGTATGACAAGGGTATTATGACCGATGGTGCTATGATGGAATTCCTACACTCCCATACGGGGGTTGTAAAACAACCAGACTTTAACCACCCACACTTTAGTGGTATCAATCCATATGCTTTGGGTTGGGCGATGTATAAGGATATCGAACGAATTTCAATGGAGCCAACCGAAGAAGATATTGCATGGTTCCATAACCAAGATTGGGTTGGTAACGGTGATTACATCAAAAATATAAAGTGGGCAATCGAAAACTTCAAAGACGAAAGTTTCATACAGCAATTTTTATCCCCTAAAATTATAAGGGATTTCAAGTTGTTCAACGTCCGCGACGATGAAGACGACCCAAAATTGGAAGTTACTGGCATCCATAATACTAAAGGTTACAAAAACATTCGGGATGCTTTAGCTAAACAATACAATATAGGTTATAAAGTTCCAGACATTCAGGTGTATGATGTAGATAAATGGGGCGACAGGAGTATGACACTGCGTCACTATATGGTTGATGGTAAGCCACTTGACCGCGAATCAACCGTTGACACCCTTCGATACATTTCGTTCCTTTGGGGATATGATGTTAAGATAGATTCCGTTGATGAAAACGACGAAATTAGGGTGGGGTATCAAAACTATGACCAAGATACAGCATTGGATATATTTTTAGAAGATAATTAATATTTTCATTCAGAAATCCCATTAAGGGGCGCTTCGGCGTCCCTTTTTCGTTTAAGGTTATAAATTGTATAAATACAATTGTTATTTGCACCTATTTGGAGGACATATATGTCAAGGAAACGCCAAAGTAACAAACGGCAAGAACTAACAAATGCTAACATAGCATTATTCCAGAACGGTAAAGCCATGGAGGAAGGAAGGAAAATCAAACACTGGACAACACACGATATAAAAGCAATACGACCACTAACGCCAGCACAGGAAGATGTCTTCCATAGTTGGTTCAACGAAGAACACATCTGCCTACACGGCTCCGCAGGAACTGGCAAAACTTTTCTTGCGCTGTATCTCGCACTAAACGAAGTACTACAAAAAAACCAAAATAAGATTATCATTGTACGTTCCGCAGTCACCACGCGCGAAGTAGGATTCTTACCGGGCACTTTAGATGAAAAAATTGCACAGTATGAAATTCCTTATCAGGACATACTTTGTGACTTAGTCGGCAAGCATTCATCTTATCGAGATATGAAAGAAGCACACCTCATTGAATTTATGGTTACATCATTCATTCGTGGTTTGACATGGGATAATGCTATTATCATTGTCGATGAAGGTGAAAATATGACATTCCATGAAATTAATTCTATCATGACTAGAGTAGGTAAAAACTCAAGAATTATATTCACGGGTGATATTTTACAAACAGACTTAGATGGTAAGAAAAATGGTGTATCTGGAATGATAGATGCATTAAATGTGTTTCATAGCATGAACGACTTTGCCTGTGTACAATTCAACAAAAATGATATTGTGCGAAGCGACTTTGTCAGAGATTGGATAATCGCCACGGAAGATACCCGAAAGTCTTAAAAATTCCATATAATCTATAAATATATGTGTTTACATGATATATCAATAGGTTATATGAAAAATGGATTTAAACTCACTTCACTTGTATATGGAGCTGACCGCTGCGGCGTGTCTGTTCTTTATAGCTTGGCTTAATATACGTTATAATGCAACTGGCATCTATTCGCCCCTAATGGCGATAGGTACCACCATTGCAGGTGTGACGGATTTGACTCACGCATTGGTTCCGGTATTTTACCCGGGAATTGCAGAGCATTGGCTGTTAATGTCGTGGGGTGCAAGTAGAATAACCCTCGTGTTGATGTTTTTGATGGTATTTTTGTGCTTCGACGTTATACGCTGCAAACTCAAAAATTTAGCAATAATACTCGCCACACCGCTTATATTTTCGGTGTTTATGGCAACATCATCCATACTTGGGGTTGGTAGCTTCCATATGGAACCGCATTCAATAACACTGTTTGGGACGATTATTCATTGCCCATTCGATTTTGTTCTTTTGGTATTGTGGCTTATAACAGCTATAATACTACGAAAAAAGGCACACATATTGTTCCCGCCACATGTTTATTGGTTGTTTATGTCACAGGGAATCATGGTACATGCCATAATGTCATTTACATCGTTTAGCAGCTTAGATGTGCCTTCGTTTATGGCGCACGGTCTTAAGATATCAGAATACTATAGTTTTATATTAATATACCTTTTATACAAAAATACCCTTGATAATAGGGACTATGAATTACACGAAACGATAAATACTAAAAGCAAGACTGTTATAGGGAATAAATGATGCCAACGATGGAAGAACTTCATAAATTAGATGAAACAATGTCAAGTCCTGATAAGGATAGATGGGGTATTGACAAGAAAATACCTGTCGCTTTAATCGGTGTTGTTATCTTTCAAACAGTGGCTATAACTTGGGGAGCTGCTACGTTGTCTAATGACGTCAAAAATTATGGTGAAAAGATAGTTAGAATTGAAAATAACTTTGACAAGTTCGTAGAAAAAGCGGACGATAAGTTTATGACTCGTGATAGCCACAACCAAGATAAAAACAACGCGTTTGGTGAAATAGACGATATCAAAAAGGACATTGCCCGGCTTGAATTACGTGTTCATGACCTTGAAACAAACTTAAAATAATCTTGACAAACCATCCACATTAAGGTATAGTATCCTCTGAATATAACGAGGATTAAATTATGCGTGCCTACTTCTTTGGCAATATGTACCTATCTAGTATCCAACAAGGGATACAAGCAAAGCATTGCGGCGACGAAATGGTTGTCAAGTATGCTCCGTACCTAAACGAAAGTGACTCTTGGGAAGCTGATGACCTTGACAAATATCGGCAGTTACACGACTACTTAAAAAATCATAAGACTGTCATTTGTTTGAATGCTGGATATAGCTCAACGCTACATGAAATCTTTGAAAGTTTATCCGACACCGACAATACATACCCATTCGCAAAGTTTCACGAAAGCGAAGAAGCACTCGACGGTGCTCTTACTTGCGTCGGTATAGTTGTACCAGATGTAATTTATGAAACCGCCGCAGAAGTGCGCAATGCTTTCCGCGAACGCGGTCCTAAACACGCACGGGTTGACATCGAAAATTTCGACCAATATGGCGAGTGGCTATCAGATAATGGTATGGGAAATTACACTTTCACTAAGTTCCAAGTGTGGTTAATTAATGAACTTAACAAATATGGGTTAGCTAAGTAATGGATAAGACATCTATTGGTAATCGTATGAAGGCATACGAGCGTGTAACCAAAACCAAACTCATGCGCAGGACACCTGTCGTCATTCGTTTGGATGGTAAGGCGTTCCACGCGTGGACCAAACGGTTACAAAAAATTGAATACCCCGCCGACGGCTTTGAACGAACATCCCCGTTCAGTGACTGTATGCACGATTCGATGTCAAAAACCGCATTTGAATTAGTATCTACTATTCAAAATGCAAAGTTGACATACACACAGTCTGACGAAATTTCAATCTTATTAAATGATTGGGGTAAGTTAAAGACTGACCAATGGTTTGATGGAAATGTTCAAAAGATGGTATCCATTTCAGCATCCATGTGCACAGCATTCTTTAATCAACAAATTATCGATACGGTAACCGACAATATGTGGGCGTTCTTTGACGCGCGCGTGTACAACCTCCCCGTAGACGAAGTAGCGAACTATTTTGTTTGGCGCCAACAAGACGCGACCAGAAATAGCATAAATATGTTGGGGCAGTTTTACTTTTCCCACAAAGAATTACAAGCCAAGAATACTGACCAAGTTCAAGAAATGCTTTTTAGTAAGCACGGCGTGAACTGGAATGATATTCCTACGTGGCAAAAACGTGGGTATTGTGCTAATGCTGTTGGGATGGATAATGAAATCCCAATCTTTACACAAGACCGCGACTATATCGAGCAGCACCTGCGCGCGGATAACGAGTGGTAAATATGACAGACAGGGAAACAAATATGGAAGAGTCGTCGGAGCAGGAACAGACATTTTTGCATGAAGATGTAGAAGTTAGAAAAACAGGAAGGATAGCTTCAAGAGCGTTGCGAAGAGGTAAGACTGACGAACGTGTGGAAATAACTCCCGTTAATAAAATAGATGGCGCATGGCAAAAGTGGGTGCGACATACAGACTTATATGAGATAGAATAATGAATGAAAATGAATTAGAAAGTGAAAAAATTGTAGTGGAATTAACTGACGATAACTATGATGCGTTAATGCGCATGTTCGTTGAACAGTTCTTACGTGAAGAATCCTTAGCAACGTTTCATGATTACATCAACGATGGTGCCGATACTACTACTGCATTGTCGAAAGCTGTTATAAATGAAATGGTTATCCGCGCTCTTATAGATAAAATTGAACGTGAAGAATTCGCAGCGGTACTTAAAAATAATCATAACAAAGAAGCCAACAATGACGACACTGAAGACTCACGATAGCGAATACATCGCCTTAGTAAAAAACATTTTAGAAAATGGTATTAAGAAAACCGACCGCACGGGTACGGGAACCATTAGTTTACCGTTCCAACAAATGCGCTTCGACTTATCGGACGATAGTATACCATTATTAACAACCAAGAAAATGCATACCAGAAGTATCATTTATGAAATACTGTGGTACTTGCGTGGCGACACAAACACCAAATTTCTTAACGATAACGGTGTAAAAATTTGGGATGAGTGGGCGGACGAAAACGGTAACCTTGGACCCGTCTATGGTAAGCAATGGCGCGATTGGGGTGGTCACAATAAGCTACCTACAGCAACAGGGGCACCACTATATGATGATATAAAAGGCGTTGACCAAATTGCACGTGTCATTGACCAGTTAACAAATAATCCCGATGACAGACGTATTATCGTTAATGCTTGGAACGTTGGCGAAATTGAACTTATGGCTTTGCCACCATGTCACGCCATGTTCCAGTTCTGGTCAGCGGAACTTTCATTAGAACAGCGCGAAGAATGGTTGGTTGCTTCCAAAAAACCACAGCAATATGATTGTCCAATGACGGACGAAGGCAAACACGAAAGGTACGACAGACATGATGTTCCACGCAGACAACTGCGTTGTCATCTTTATCAGCGTTCTTGTGACGTAGGCTTAGGCGTCCCATTCAATATCGTACAATATAGTATCCTTACACACATGATTGCTAAAGTGACAAACCATGTCGCAACAGAATTTGTATGGACTGGTGGTGACGTTCACATATACAGTAACCATATAGAACAATTAAACGAACAGATTAAACGAACCTATTTCCCATCACCAACATTAAAGCTGGAACGGGACATAGAAAGCATTGATGATTTTACCTACGAAGACTTTGTCATAGAAGGGTATGATTATCATCCCATAATAAAAATGCCAGTGGCGGTGTAAAATGAATTCATTCACATTAAAATCAAAAGGTATAGCCTCAAAATTCCTTCATAAAACGGTAACGGAATTCATCAACGAAATAATTGATGAATTTTCAATACTATATGCACACGATGTCCATCGTGATGCTATCCTTGAAGTTATTGATGAATTTTTTGAAGAGCTTGCAGAAGAAGGAAAAATATCACAATACAACGTTATCTGTGATAATCGCAATAACAATGAAGTGCTGGCAGATGCTGGCATTACAAACCTTGAAATTCGATATTTGCAAGACAATTGCTACGGCATGACAGTATTGAATTATGTAATAATTTCGGACAAAGAATAATGCACTCACCATATTTAACAGATAAAGCAATAGAAGAAATGCACGAACGTTCCAAATTGGAAATTGAGGCATTCGAATTACTCGCACTAATTGTTGCAGAATTTGAATCTGACCCGATGTCGGTACAATGTTTTGACCTTCGTATTGTTGAACGCGCAAAGCGTGTTGTTGCAAAATTAAAAACCACAGACCCGATGTTGTTGCGGTGATGTATGAGTTTTAAGGAAAGAATACCACCATTAACAATAATAGTCGCTGTAGACGAAGCAGGTGGGTTTGGAAAAGATGGTAAAATTCCATGGTTCTTTCCCGAAGACCTAAAGCATTTTCAGACCACTACCACTGGCGGGGTTTGTATAATGGGCAGGCACACCTACACCGATATGTTCGAGATGATACAATCGAAACGCAAAGACCCTGAAGGGCAAATTGATGACCCTATCCTGAAGGGCAGGGAATCATATGTCGTTACAAGCAATCCAGATTATGAAGCGCATGGCGCCACGGCAGTAAGTGGAATTCATCAAGCAATTCAATGCCTTGAAATAGGCGACAACAGACCAGTATTCATCCTTGGCGGATGGCGGATGTTCCAAGAGGCACTCGCTTTTACAGAAACGATATATATGACTGTAGTCAAAGGAAAAACATATGACTGCGACAAGTTCTTCCCTATTGATGTTTTGAACAAAAACTTCGAAATAAAAGGGGGAACAGAGACAGATGATTTATCTTTTATAACTTACAAAAGGAAAAAATGACTATGGGAATTGTTTGCATTGGAGGTATAGAAAAGGATATAACATACACAATATATGAAGATGAAGAAGGCGATTATATAGCAACGGTAAAGAACCATAACGAATTAAAAACAGAAACATTTCATAAATCCACCCCGGCGAAGAAGTGGATTAATAGAATGTTAGACATATGCAATAGTGAACAAAATGAAATTGATAGATTTAGTTGAAGAAAAAGACGATAGCAAAAAAGGAACATACGCGGGTGTGCGGTTTAGTAAAGAAACCATTGATGGTATAAAAGAATACATCAAAGATAACGATATTCCAAACCACACAAAATTTCACAAGATGCACACCACGCTGTTGTACAGCCGCGAGTATTGTCCCGATTACGTGCCTGCGGGTAAGTTTGAAGAAGCGATGCACGGCAAACCAGAAGAATTTGAAGTATGGGATTCACAACCAGACGATGACGACCATGTTGCAAAGTGTTTGGTTATGAGGTATACTTGTCCTGAATTGGTTAAACGTCACAAAACCTTGATGGATGAACACAACGCAACTTACGATTTTGATGAATACAAACCACACGTCACATTTTCGTATGACATTGGTGACATGAAAATCAAAGACTTACCAAAATTTAAAGGTAAGATTGAACTTGTGGAAGAATATGGCGAGGACCTGAACCTTGATTGGGCGAAGGATAATTCGGATATTACCGAAAAAGATTAACCTTTTCGTTTACGCCTATTACGCTCTATTTGGTATGCCCGGCTTTTCCTTGTTTTATAACCTGCACTAAGAACATATCCTTCGGGTTGTTCGCCGGGACGACAAACACACCGTTTTTCCGTCACGGGGTCAATATACCATTTCTTTCCAAACTGCGGATTTTTTGAACCCTTTATTGATTCACTGTGGGTTTTGTTCGCTCGCTCGCGCTGTTCCCTTGTATGCCCCACACTACCACGCATTAGAGCTGATGTGCAATTCATCTTCTCACTGTCACTTGCACCATTATACCAATTTTTGTATTTTTTAACACGCTCGTCTTGTACTTCTTTAGTTCTTGCTTTTTCTAATGCGGCTTGTTTTGTCGCCGGGTCGTTGTTGATGTGATTCCATCCACCCCTGCCACCAATGCGGATATTATACGTATCTTTGCGCACTACGAAGTCTTCATTGACTATTTCACACTCAAGAGAATACATATGTTCGTCATTATCGACAATATGCAATATTTCCTTTTTGAAGTTTTCAACTCCATACTTTGCCATAGCAGCTTCCAATATTTTACTAGAACCCATATAGCCATCATTTGAGTCGGCTGTCTGATGCGCACCTACGTAAATTTTATTGTTGACAATATTTGTTATTTGATATATAGTATATAAAGTAGTCATATGACTATTTATCGCTGTAATAAACGGTTGACAATAAGCAATCTTGGACGCGGCTTCGAAGCCGCCACTTACACTAATTGTGCTACAAATGAACTTTGTGGGTGAATTGGATTCGACAGGGTGTAGACGATAAACCCACAGCGCGGTTAAGCAATCACCCGTAATTGAAAGAAACTTAAAATAAATGCAGCTAATGACTCATTTTATGGTGATTTCGCTATAGCAGCGTAAACCATGCGGGGGTAACGCCTTGTAACCCAATAGTTTTGAAGGGACAACCGATATGCACAAATTCTTCGGTTGTCCCTTCTTATTTCTGGCTTTATAAATATCAGTATATAAATTATAGGAAATAATATGACTGATATTAAAAACGCAAGAAATTGTGAAGAAGTAGAAGAAGAAGTTAAGGCGTTTGAATACTTTGAACAGCCCCTTATTTCAAAAGTACATCATTTTTATCTAAGCGGTATAATATTAGAACCTGCGGCATACGTTAAGATGATTCATATCATCAACATCGCACAACCACAAGATACGATTTATATTCATTTAAACACACCCGGTGGTTACTTACGTACTGGTATTCAGATTGTTAACGCTATGAAAAACTCCGAAGCCACTGTTGTATGTAGCTTAGAAGGCGAAGCAAAATCTTTAGGTTCATTAATATTCCTCGCAGCAGACCAATTTTTCGTTCACGACAACAGTCTTATGATGATTCATAACTTTAGTGGTGGCATTTACGGTAAGGGTAAGGAAGCTGAAATGGAAATGATAGCCTCACTGGAATGGTTTGCAGACATCGGCGATAAGTATTATATCCCATTTTTAACCAAAAAGGAATTTGAGGGAATTGTAAATGATAGTGATATTTGGTTACACGCGCCAGAAATTCGCACCCGCCTCGATAAAATGGTTAAGATAAAAGAAAAAGAATTAAAGAAAACTATGGGTTGATGTTTTGTTTGTTGTGTGATAATATTCCTCGATGGATAATACATTAGAAAAAATAATAAATCAACATGTCCAGCTTCAACCTAAAAGCCAAAAGGGCTGGCAAGCAGTAAGATGTCACGTATGTAACGACCACACGCGCAAGGGGCTTCGTGGCGCGTTTAAATTTGAAAATGGTATCACTGACTACAAATGTTGGAACTGTGGTCATTCGTCCCGCTACGACCCCGAAGTAAACGAATATTATTCTAAAAACATGATAACAACGCTTGATGCGTTTGGAATACCCGATGATGAATATAAAGAGATTATCTTATCATCCCCTGCGTGGCAGAACGGTGGTAATACAAAGAAGGATGAAGTTCGTAAGGCGAATGTATCGATTGAGCCGAAATCAATTGCGGTTCCCGAACACTTCTATTACTTAAAAAATGCAAAACCCGACGACTACGTTGCAGATGCTGCTAATGAATACTTAGAAGAACGCGGGATTGACCCAAACACATACCCATTTATGTTATCGCATAAAGCAGACAATCCACGCTTGCATAAATGGTTGGGGCGTGTTATAATTCCAATATATAAGAATAATAATTTAATATATTACATCGGTCGGGCGTTATATGACGCTACAAAGAAATATGAAACCCCCGCCATATCAAAAGAAAGAATTCTATATGGATTTGATAAATTATTTGACTATGAAGATAAATCCCCACTGTTTGTAATTGAAGGGTGGTTCGATGCGCATGCAATCGATGGTGTTGCAGTAATGGGTAACATAATAACCGAATCGCAGCGCCAGTGGCTCGATAAGAGTCCACGCAAAAAGATTTATATACCAGACACCGAAGGTGATGGTATGCGTGCTGCAATGCAAGCATTAGACTACGGCTGGAGTATATCCACCCCAGATTTGGGTTTAAATGCAAAAGACATGGATGAAGCGGTGCTGAAATATGGAAAGATGTTCGTTATCCAAAAAATATTGGCAGCAGAAACATCAGATAAAGTTGATGCAGAAACCTTCTTAGGTAACTACTGCACATCTTAAAATAATAATAACAACAATAAGGTATAAAAATGGAACACTTAAAAGCACTATTCAAAGTGCGCGACGAACATTTCACTACACATTCGACTAAAATCCTTAATGAAATTAGAACCACGTTGGAATGCGTCACAAACTTCTTAGCCGATGTTGACGATAGTATATCCCAAGGTGCTATAACGTGGGAAGAAGCGACGTTAATGGACGACTTAATGATTGTTCTTGGTAGTGTCAATTATAAACCCGGCACCACCCCTTATGTTAATGGTGTACAGGTTCCCATTACAGAAGAAAATTGCGCAGAAATTCAACAACTAGTTCATATGTCATTACCACTTGAATTGGTTATTTCGAACGATAGGGAAGAAATAATGAAGTATCTGTATTCAGAAATCGAAGGGTTTGAAAATATGGAAGATATGGTGGAAGCCGTAACACAATCCGATGTAGAATTTGACTTATCAGATTTAACCGAAGAACAAAGACAGGCGCTAAAATTTTCAACTGTTAAAGGTGGACATTAAACTATGAGTTTGGTACCGCAACTTGGCAAGGACTATGTAAAACTACCAGATATATTGGACCAGTTCACCAACGACTTGATGCCCGCCAAGGAACAATACAGTAACGAAGGAAAACTTTTGGAAAATTGTCTTAGTAAAAATTCTGCACAGATGCATTATTACGACGAACGAAGAATTAGGTTACATTCATTAGTGAAGTTCTTTCGGATGGAGGTTGACCGTGTTCGTGGCGTATGGTACACAAAGTATAATGAGAACTATTCCCGCACACTATCAATCCAAATGATTAACAAATACATTGATGCCGAACCCGAATACCTTAATGTATATAAAATATTAATTGAAGTTGAAGAAGTATACGAAGACTATATATCTGTCGTGGATACTTTTAAGCAACGTCACTACGAGTTAACGAATATGTCGAAACTCCGAATCGCTAATTTGGAATTTTCCGAAATATGACAAAAATATGTAAGATAGTATTAGTAGATGAAGTTAATTGTGCATGCCTTGGGTTGTCCCGCGACCATATGGCTTACTTTTATGAAAAATATGGAATTCATACTGAAGGTTATTTCTTCAGCCCCAAATTCCAATTAGGTTCTTGGGACGGTAAGATAAGATATTTCCATAAAACTGGAAAGACCTTTATAACCTTGTTGGATGAAATAGTACCAAGCATTGTTGATTTGGGCTATGAGATAGAACTACAAGATAAAAGAAAATCACTACCTGTTACACCAAAGCCCATAGATGAAAAATTCTTTTCGCATATTAACGACGACGATGGCAAACCATGGAAAGTTCGCGACTATCAGGTCGATATGGTTAACGCGTTGTTGTCCGCAGGTAATGGTATAGGTATCGCAGGCACGGGCGCAGGTAAAACTTCTATGTGTGCTGCTTTGGCACTTACGTATGAACAGACGGGCAACCTCCGCTCCATAATTATCGTACCAGATACAACACTGACAGACCAAACTAGAAAAAGCTACGAGGCATTCGGTTTAGATGTTGGTGAATATAGCGGCGCACAAAAAGATTTAAAACATAAACACGTGGTTGCTACATGGCAAACGCTTCAAAATAACCCACAAGTTATCACCGAATTCCAAATGGTCATCGTAGATGAGTGTCAGGGCTTACGTGGTCCTGTGCTAACGAAGTTATTGAATGACCACGGCAAGCATATATCCTATCGTTTTGGTGTCACAGGAACGCTGCCAGAAGGCGAGAGTGATGCAATTGCAGTAAGAATCGCAGTCGGTAGTGTACGATATGAAATACCAGCCCACGAATTGATAAAAGCAGGGCACTTATCTACGCTTGATATTGATATTGTAGAATTGCACGTAGATTTAAGAAAGGAATATGACTTGTTTAAGGAACAAGTGAAAGATGACCCCGAATTAAGTAAAACGACGTATGCGAAGTTTAAAAGTTCATACTTTCCCAATTTTACGTCCGAAAAGAAGTTTTTACACTCACAACCCTCACGCCTAGATTGGATTGCGAACGACTTAGTTAATAGGTCGATGTTGTCGGGCAACGTCTTATGTTTAGTTAACGGTGTACCCTTCGGTAAGAAACTTGCAGCGAAAATTGACAACGCGGTTTTCTTACATGGTCCAGACGGAACAGAAGTCCGCCAAGAAATCTATTCACGGTTTAAAGATAATGATAACCTAATTGTAATTGCAACAGTAAACATTGCAGGTACAGGTTTGGACATAACACGCATATTCAATTTGGTATTGGTCGATATTGGTAAATCATTTATCCGTGTTATACAAGCGATTGGTAGAGGGTTGCGCAAAGGTGGCGATAAAGACCATGTGTTTGTGGCGGACATCTGCTCCGATTTAAAATACAGCAAACGCCACAGTACAAAACGTATATCGCACTATAAAAATGCTAAGTACCCGTATAAGAAAAGAAGTGTTGACTATTGATTAATAATGGTCTATAATACACAAATAACAATAATAATAAAAATAATATGCTAATATTTGACGAAAACAACGACGCAATATTGCTGGACTGTATACAAGGTCCAGTATTATCCCAATACATGTATGTCCTCGATTTAAATATGATGGACTTTACACTTTCCCCGCTTTTAGTATTTGAGGAAGTTATCTGCCCGACGATTACGCTTCGCGTGCGCGGGTTTACTTTCGACTTACCCGCCAACTGGAATATTCTTATATCCGATGAGGAAACTTATCAACTGGATGTAGTAGAGATATCCGAACTGGCAGGTAAGGAATTTAAGGCGCTTGTGTATGGCATGGACATGGTGAACGTAGAATTGGAACCAATCCAAGTAATTGACTATAAAATAAATCATCAAAATGTGGGACCGTCTTTGAACAAGTATCAAATGCTTTGCCACCCAATAGACCCAACCTCTTGGGTTAATGTCGCGCCGTCCGATGCGTATAATAAATACCTTAAAGACAAAGTCGTTGGCGATATAATATAAGGAGAACCAAATGAACAAAAATGTTGAAGAAAAAGAAACAATAACCGTTGAAGAATATCAAGCTTGGATTACAGGCTTATATCGTGGTATCGGTAGTGCTGAACCAAGCAAAGAAAGTTTGGACTTGATTGCAGAAATGGCAAGTAAAATCGCGCCTGATGTACAATACCCATCGATTCCTTGGACTATACCTACACCAACCTATGAACAACCAGACGAAACACCGTGGTGGGAAAATCAACCTATGTGTGGCACTGTCGGACAAGATGGCGGCAATATAACAATAGGCGACGATGCGACAATCGGCTTCACTGATGTAAATGGTATCGCACCATCTAGTATTGCTATAGGTGGTTTCGCCTCTGGCTGTGGCGACTATGGTGCATCGCCTATTGGTACGTATGCGCCATACCCAGTCCAAACATACGGTGGTAAAACGCCTGAAGAAAATAATGCAGTAGTTGAGCACTATTGTGCGGAAGATATATTAGCTAAAATTCGTGAACGGTCTGTAAAGAACGAAGTCAGCATAGACAACACTCCTTCTACAAAAGATAGACTTGTCGCAATCAAAAAGAAATTAATGAAAGGAAATAAGTAATGGCTGGTAGGAGAAGAGTAAAAAAACAAACACTGGCGGAATTCCGCGCATGGCTTAGTGGTGTGGAAGAATTGCAACCAGAAGCTTGGGCACCGTCTGCCGACCAATGGAAATTAATACGCGAAAAGATTGATGGTATAATTGAGCCAAAGTCTGCGGTAGATGCATCCGCATTGGCAAAGATGCTTGAAGGCTATATTAAACCTACAAGTAACCCCGCATTTAATGTTATGCCAGTACAAGGAAACCCACATCAAATGACCGCTGCGCATATTCCACCGCCACCACCACCTGCGGGTGGGGTTCCTGCTGGTCAAGTTATGACGGCGCAAGATAAGCCGCCAGTGCCAGTAATGCCAGTACAACCGCCAGTAGACCTTAGTGGTCCTGCTACGCCAAATTTGGACACTAGTGATGGAAGTTACGACAGCAGCTTCTCTTAATACTGAACTTACTGAAAGGCTTCTTTGGTACGATGGCGATTCGACGGTTACCGCCGATGAACTTTTACATGCTATATTGAATCGTAAAAGTACTAAAGGACTTTATGTAAGTGAATTAACACCAGACATTAAACAATACAATAGAAGCGTAACGTTAAAGTCGGAAAGGATTGGTATAAAAGAGAACATACGTCCATTATCATACGACTGGCACATACCTGATGAATATAAGAACATCAACATTACAGAATACGTTGTGGCAAAATTAATGGAACAATCCCCAAACGATGATAAATTAGCACTTCGTGCGCAACGCGTAGCTGACGAATTGGAATTATATAAAAAGCTTGAATTAATGGATGTGTTACGTACTTTAATTTTTGTTATAAATACCCTTATAGAAAATAATGTGGTTTGGGGAGTTGGACGCGGAAGCAGCGTTTCTTCTTATGTTTTATACTTGATGGGCGTGCACGACGTGGACAGCTTTAAGTATGGACTAAATATAGAAGAATTCTTAAGAACCGAATAATATATGTGGAGATTATAATGGGTAAAAAAGTACGAAGTGCAAAAGGAGCGATTGTAGATTTTGACTTAATGCAAATTAAGAAACAAATTGCATCATCACCAGCGCCACTTGAAGTAAAAGCTCGCCAAGATTTTATTGAAAACAGATTAAAGCGCAGAATAAAAAAAGCACAGAATGTAGTTGACGAAACCAACAAAGACGTTGCCCCTGAATTACCAGAGCCAGCTGCCACTGTTGACGAATCGCACATCGAAGAAGATACTAAGGAAGTTGTATCAGAAGCACTTGCAGCTGTAGAAGAAAGTGTTGAACCTGTCAAGGAAGAGAAAAAGAAAGTAGTTAAAAGAAAAACGACTAAACAAGTCGCTCGACCTAAAAAAGAACCACAGGAATCAGAATGATATTAAAACCTCTAGGAATACGATTTACATTTAAGTTTGTAGACAAAGTTGTCATCCGCACAGACTTAGAAAAACGCAGAACGCAATTCGAAGAAACCACAGAATTTGGTTTCACCATGTCAAGTTATGACGAAAGCGCCAAACAACCACGCTGGGTTATAGTTGAAAATTGTGGTGCCGATATTACAGAGTTCAAATCGGGTGATAAGGTGCTTATTGAAGCATTGAAATGGTCAGAAGCTGTCGAATTTGATAATGATACGTTCTGGTATAGTGATGAATCGGTTGTTATGGCGGTAGAAGACTAATCTTCTAAGATTGATAAATACTATTTCAAATGGAGATTTGTTATGGGATTTGTTTTCTTTCTGGCGACTAGCGCAGCATTACTGGCTACGGTCGCAGGTTACTTTAGTATATATGGATTAGCATCTATTTTTTCTGGTTGGTTCTGGGAAATTATTGCTATGGGTATTGCTATTGAATATGGTAAGTTGGTTGCAGTATCGTACATATATCGGTATTCGTTTTTAGAATCACGGGGAAGTAAAGCATACGGGTACATTGGTATTGGCATTATGATGTTGATAACCTCCGCAGGCATATTCGGCTTCTTATCGCAAGGCTATCAACAAGATACGCTTGGTCTTAAACAACAAGAGCAACAAATTGAACTACTTACATCCGAACAAGAAGAACTGATTGCGTTTAAGAATGAAAATATTCTACGTAAAAAGCAAATCGACGACGATATTGCGTCACTACCAAACAACTATATTACGGGTCGCCAACGGCTACAGAAGTCGTATGGTCCAGAATTAGAAACCATTCGTACTGATATTGCTTCATATACAAAACAGATAAGTAACAAGACCTTAGCGGTATCGAAACTAAAACAAGAAAAGTTAATCACTGAAGTTCATATCGGAGCAATCATCTTTATCGCCGGTGCGTTTGACACCGATACTGACGAAGCCGTTAAGTGGTTAATCCTTATGTTAATCTTCGTGTTCGACCCACTAGCTGTTTGGTTAACACTTGGAACTAATAAGGTTCTTGTGTATAACGCAGGCGGTGTTAAAAAACATCTACATGAAAATCATGATAAGATTGTCGCGGCACCTCCGAAACAGCCGAAGTCGAAACCAGTAGTTAAAGCTAAAGCGGCTATGCATGGTCATAGTGATACAGATACAGCATCAAAGAAACTACCAGCTCATTCATTGCGGAAGAATAAATAACCTTTTAAAGTAGTTGACAACAGCTTACTGATGTAGTATTATTCTTCGATAAATTGGAGAATAATAATAATGATAAACAGTTCCAAGCATCTTCTATGGTGCGAAAAGTACAGACCAACCACGCTTGATGAATACGTATTCCACGATGAAGGGCATAAAAAAGCATTCAGTCAGATGGTCGCGGATAAAACAATCCCTCACCTTTTACTATCCGGTGTTCAGGGTTCAGGCAAAACAACAATAGCGCAGATATTAATTGATGAAATTGGATTTGAATCCGCAGACGTTTTAGTAATCAACGCTTCCGATGAAAACTCCGTTGACCACATGCGCGATGTAATTAAGGGTTTCATTAGCACATTCGCCATGGGTGGTTTCAAAATCATATTGATGGAAGAAGCAGATTACTTATCACAACCCGCACAGGCGGTTCTTCGTAAGTACATGGAAGACCCAATATCACAAGCGCGTTTTATATTGACATGTAACTATGACCATAAAATAATGCCTGCTTTAAAATCGCGGTCACAACACTATAGATTCAAAGCTGGCAACAAAAACGACATCACTGAATTTTGTGCAAAGATTCTAATTAGTGAAGACATAACTTTCGACCTTGATAAACTCGACAAGTATATCGCCGTTGGATATCCAGACATTCGCAAGATTGTAAATTTATTACAACAGAATTCTATTTCTGGACAGTTGATGTCCTTCGTGGGAGCAGCAGAAGCAGGCGACTATAAGTTCGCCCTATTAGATTTAATAGCAGCTGATAAGTGGGACGACGCCCGCCACCTCGCGTGCACCAATGTAGCACCAGAAGAATGGACAGCAGTATACCGCTTCCTATACGAAAACTTAGACAAGTCATCTAAGTTCAAGAATAAAGAAAATTGGGAAGTGGGTATGATAACCATCGCTAACCATCTATACAAAAACAGTATTGTTGCAGACCCAGAAATCAATGCAGCAGCAATGTTTATTGAACTGTCGCAGGTGTAATCATGGCTAGACGTAAGAAACCCGAAAATGAAACTGAAGAACAAGCAGACCTTCGGTTACAATTAGAATCAATCGCAAACCATGCCAACCGCAGTGAAAAAACTGCGTGGAAGCGTAAGCTTAAAAACATGGAAGCTTTGTTAGAACAATTACACCCGATAGAAGAAAAGATTCTTACTATCATAGCAGAAGAAAAACAACCTATGCTTGATAAGATTGCAGACCTTCGTGGTGTTATGGTTAAGGAATGCATTCACCCATACGAACACCTTATTAAAAAGGATGGTTATGTTGAATGTAAATTTTGCGGTAAGAAGATGAGAACGCCTGATGGTAGCTAAAAAGAAAACATACAAGATAGACCTTTTCCCGATGTTAAGTAATATCAGCACCAAAAACGTTGGATACTACGATACGCTGTCTGAAGAAAACTTAAAAGAATTTGCACCGATTGTGTTCTTGCGCTGGCTGTCTGGTTGTAAGGGTGACGCCCGCCAGATATTTTTCTTAAATGAAATGGTTAATCCATATGTATTTCACCTACATAAGCATAAGAGATTATTATTTAACCTTATGACAGCGTCCACTTCGGGTAAGGCGCATAGGTACCAGTACATTAAAACTAAACCAAAACTTTCGAGCACTACACCACTCGCGGTTCAAATTGTTGTTGAAATATTTGACTATAGTAAAAAGGAAGCACAAGAAGCCATTAATATATTAACAGATGCAGACATAATTGACCTTGCGGAACAACTTGGCAGGCAGGACGCTGAAATAAAAGCCATTAAAAAAGAACTTAAAACTAAAAGAAAACGGTGACTTTAGAAAACAAATATCAATGTGATTATTGCCATGCACATTTAAAAACCGAAAAAGGGTTTATTAAACATCACTGCAAAGCAATGAAACGAGATGAAGACATTAGGTCTTTGGAAGGACAAGCCGCGCATTTGTTTTACAAGGCGTGGATGAAACATAAGCACCATACAACAATTACACACCCGAATGCTTTTAGGGATTCGAAATATTTCATAGCATTTATGAAATTTGTTGACTTCGTTCGCAGAACCCAACTCCCCGACACCAACGCATTCATAGAACTCATGGTTAAGCAACGCATAGAACCACCGCTGTGGACAGACGACCGTGCCTACGCCAAATATTTGGAATGGGTTACTAGAATCATGTCTACGGAAAAGCTGATAGAAGTCACAGTCAAAACAATATTTGAAATCGTCGATGAGGGTGGTGTAGGGACGGGTGATATATTTACTATCGTGGCGCCGAACGACATCATTCAGTTATTATACCAACGCAGGCTATCACCGTGGATACTCCTCAATAGTAAAAAATTCACCGAATTCTTTCGCGATAATACCAATTCAGAAGAACGTGTTATCATGGAAAGAATCATCAATCCAGAATATTGGATGAAACGCTTTAAAGCCCACCCCGACGATTTGAAATTGGCGAAGGACTGTGTTGCAGCATTAGAACTTTAAGATTTACCCGCCCGGGTTTTTGGTTAATATATATATGATAAATAGATATATAATTAAAAATTACATAGGTAAATGGGATGTCCGAAACATTTTATATCAAAAAGACCGCTTTTGATGACAATAACTTTGATTTAACACAACGCGAAGCGGATTCGTTCATAATTGGTCCGGGTGAATTGAATGGTCCGGGTGGTTTGGCACAAGACAGCGACCTCGAACTGTATGGCTTCGGTGCTATTAAATGGGGTGAAGGTGTAAACCAAAACCAATATCGGCAGTTGGAAAACAATGCTTGTCCAGAAAAAGTAGCTGGCGATTTCTTGAAGGGTACAGACGACCCCGATGGTTTTGTTGCTGGAACAGGAAGCTTTGTTCCAAATGCTGGCTCACCAAGAAATGGTGCCGTTCCAAAAGACATGTATGACCTTGGTATCGGTAATGGTATCACCGAAGCACTTATAGGACAACTTTGGTATAATACCACACAACAAGTTTTATACAACTTTGAACCCGCTGGTTGGACAACTGTTTTCCGTGAAGTAACAAACGAGCTTACAGACCACATCAACGATGGTACTGTTCACTTACGTGGTGGTCAGGATACATTCTTAGATGGTTTAATTCTTGGCGGTAGTCCATTATCATTACAATCGGATGACGTTAATAGACTTATCGGTATGAGTAGTATCTCTGGCGTGACTACAGTTCAAGGACAATTGGATTTGATGGTTCTGCGTACTGGCGATATTATGACTGGCAATTTATCCATTGTTAACTCTACAGCCGATGCTATATTAATACTACGTGCTCCAAGCAGCACAAATACGAGCCTCGAACTTCGCAGTTCAACTGATGTATTACGTTCACAATTAACATTTAATGAAACATCAGGCGATGTATCTTGGGATAGACGCAACGCTGTCGGTTTCCCTGATTCTACATTGACACTTGAATTGTCTGGTAATGTTTCATTGACAGGCACAGCGTCAGTACCAACAGACGATGCACATTTAACCCGCAGAGATTTTATAACGGATAACTACGCACCTCTTGTCAGTCCACCATTAACAGGCACGCCGACAGCCCCAACCCCAACTACGAGCGATAATAGTACAAAAATTGCCACAACTGCATTTGTTCAAGCCCAAGTAGATAATAATGGCGTAGGTAGCCACTCTGGTGCAGCAGGCTCCATAGTAGTTCCAGCTGGTGTTAATATGATTGAATTTTTAATAATTGGTGGTGGTGGTGGTGGTGCTGGTGGTGGTGATGGCGGAGACTTTACTGGTCATGAAGGCCAAGATGGCGGTACTACTACTATAACCATTCCCGCTGT
>Ga0164313_10000784_pt1 | contig 26642 bp, 21 predicted proteins | sample GuaBasSedimGuay4_FD_113735 | JGI IMG/M metagenome (GOLD analysis project Ga0164313, IMG submission 113735) | Subseafloor sediment microbial communities from Guaymas Basin, Gulf of California, Mexico - Guay4, Core 4569-4, 0-3 cm | ecosystem: Environmental > Aquatic > Marine > Hydrothermal vents... | reverse complement strand
CGTACACCGTACACCGTACACCGTACACCGATGGCTGATGGCGGATTGGGCGATGCCCGGATCGTTCAAGTGTGGTCGTGAAACGGAGAACGGAAAACGGAAGACGACCGCTTCCTATCCGCGCATCTTCCAAGTACCAAATACCAAGTACCAAGTACCAAGTACCAAGTACCCATCGCGTCTGGTATCTGATAATCTTCTTCGTATGAAATGGCTTGCGGAGCAATACTTGATCATGCGTGGCTGGACGATTGAAGGCGCCATGCCCCCTACCTCCAAAGCGATCGTCATCGGGGTGCCGCACACGTCGAACTGGGACTTCTTCATATTCCTCGCCTTCATCCATCATTTCGACCTCCGCGTGAGATTCCTTATCAAGGACAGCTTCATGGTTTGGCCTGTGTCGTGGTTCATGAAACGGTGGGGCGCCATACCCGTTGATCGATCATCGCACCACAACCTCATCGAGTCAGTTGTCCAGTTGTTCGACGAGAGCGACGAGATGATCCTCGTGATGGCGCCTGAGGGGACGAGAGGAAGGACAGATCATTGGAGGTCTGGTTTCTGGCGCATGGCCGATGCCGCTGACGTCCCCGTAGTGATGGTGTACGTGGATGGGGAGACGAAGCGATTGGGAATCGGGCCATCCGTCAAGGTGAACGGGGACCCCGATGCTTGGATCGCCCAGGCTGCGACGTTCTACACGGATATTCACGGCCTCAATCCCCAGAACAAGGGTCCCGTAACGCTCTGAGAACCCGGCTTGCTCGGCGTTCGGTGGTGTCAGTGATCCAACTAACCTTTGCGAAAGATTTGCATTTCTTTCTTGGAGGCCCCACATGAGTGAATCCGCACCGAAATACCCTGGTATTCGGATCACAACGAACGGGAACCAGATCGTCTCGTATTACACCGAGGCTCGGATAACCCAGGCGGGTGTGTTCTACCCGATTACGCCATCGACGGAGATGGGGGAGAACTACCAACTTGCCTATGCAGAGGGCATGCTCGATGTCTTCGGGAACTCGAAGATCGCGATCGAGACGGAGGGTGAGCACGCCGCCCAGGGCGGAGCGATCGCATACGCGACAACGGGTCACCGCACGGTGAACTTCACTTCGGGGCAGGGGATCGTCTATGGGCTCGAGCAGTACTATCACGCCCCTGGGAAGCTCTCCACCCTGGTGCTTGAGGTTGCAGCCAGAGCGCTCACGAAGCATGCTCTCAATGTGCACTGTGGCCACGACGATGTGTACGCGGCGCTCGACACCGGTTGGATCATGCTGTTCGCCAAGGACAGCCAGCAAGCCGCAGACCAGGCATTGATCGCACGCAAGGTCGCAGAGATCACCCTGAACCCTGCAATGAACATCCAGGACGGATTCCTGACATCACACCTCGAGCGCACGTTCTATCGGCACGAGGCCGGGTTGATGCGTGAGTTCCTTGGAGCGCACGACGACATCATCGATACCCCCACGGAGGGCCAGCGAACCCTCTTCGGCCCGACCCGTCGCCGGGTGCCGGTCATGATCGATCTCAAGGACCCCATGCTCCTTGGACCTGTAGAGAACCAGGAGCACTACATGAACGGCGTCATCGCGCGCCGGAACAACTTCTCAGAGGAGATCTTGCCGGTCCTCGAGCAGGTGTACGAGGAGTTCGCTGATCTCACAGGCCGTCGCTACGGACTTGTCAGCGAGTACCGCAACGATGATGCAGACATCACCTTCGTCTCGTTCGGATCTGCCGCAGAGAACATCGAGGCCGCGGTTGACTACATCCGTGAGCAGGATGACGCCAAGGTCGGCTCCGTTCACATCAATGTCATGCGTCCAATGCCAGAAGCTGCGATCGTCAAAGCACTTGCAGGGAAGAAGACCGTCATCGTCCTCGAACGTGCCGATGATGGACTATCTGGGGACAACCAGATGACTCGTGAGATCCGTGCGGTGCTCTCGAAAGCATACGAGATCCACAGCATCGGCTACGACTCGGATATCCCTGGAGTTGCGTACGAGGACATGCCTGTCATCCTGTCGGGATCCTACGGACTCGGTTCCCGCGACTTCCGGCCCGAGGGCATTATCGGTGCCTACGAATACGCCACAGGCAAGATCGCACGACAGGACGGCAAGACCCTTGCTGACGGGGCGACCTACTTCACCGTTGGCATCGACCACCCGTACGCCGTCACCTCGGACCGGACCCCATCGCTTCTCCCCGAGGGAGCGGTGGCTGTGCGCTTCCACTCCATCGGCGGCTGGGGCATGATCACAACAGGTAAGAACCTCTCTGAGGTGATCGGTGCCATCGGCCAGGATCTCATCGAGGAGCAACATCTGGTCGACGAGTTCGGCAGGCCCAAGGAGATCATCCACGTCTCGGCGAACCCGAAGTACGGGTCGGAGAAGAAGGGTTCGCCAACCGAGTACTTCCTCGTTGCGGCGCCCGAGCGGATCCGCGTCAACTGTGATCTGCGTAATGTCAACGTGGTGTTGTGTCCTGATCCGAAGATCTTCACACATACGAATCCTCTTGCAGGCATGGAGGAGGGCGGCACGTTCGTATGGGAGTCGAAGGAGAATCCCGAGACGGTCTGGGAGCAGATTCCGCGCAAGTACCGCCAGGAGATCATCGACAAGAACATCCGCATAGTCACCCTTGCCGGGTTCCGTATCGCACGTGAGGCAACCGACCAGCCAGAACTCCAACTGCGGATGCAGGGCAATGCGTTCCTTGGAGCGTTCTTTGCGGTGTCAGGGATGCTCGAAGAATTCGACGTCACATACGAGCGGTATCAGGAGATCGTGCACGCGCAGTACGTCAAGAAGTTCGGCCGTTTTGGTGAAGCCGTGATCGAATCGAACATGGAGGTCGTTAACAAGGGCCATGACCTGATCGTCGAGATTCCCTACGGACCTGTGGACGCTCCTGACCACTCCAGCATGCGTCTGCCCGCCCTTGAGTCATGCGGTACGTGTTCCGTGGATGTGCCTCTTGCTGAGCCACCAGCGCAACAAGAGGTGCGGATCCCTCTCACGCGTCTTTCGGTATTCAACAAGGAGTTCAAGGCGGGCCTCGGGTACAACCAGCCCTCAACGCCTCTGGCATCCGTCTCGATGATGGACGCGGGAACAGGCCGGTTCGCAAGCAAGTACGTCTCGAGACGTGAAACACCGCACTGGATCGCCGAAAATTGCACAGGATGCATGGACTGCATCACCGCATGTCCTGACACGGCGCTTCCGAACGTGGCCCAGGACTTCGATGTCGTCCTCGGCACCGCTGCCCGCGGATACATACTTGACGAACAAGAACGCGAGAAGATGCTTGCGGAACTCCCTGGCCTCGAGGAGCGCCTACGCGCCAAGCTGTTGACGATCGCCAAGGCAAAGGAGTCCGTCCCATTCAACGACATCCTTCGTGAGGAGGTCGCGGCCATCGAGTCAGTGTCCGAGACCGCAAAGGACGAGTTCATGGAACTCTTCGACCGCGTGCCGCTCGCATACACGAAGACCGCACACCTGTTCCGCTCGTTGGAGCGGTCCAATCCTGGCGCTGGTGGCTTGTTCGCCATCATGGTTTCCGACCTGTGCAAGGGTTGTGGCGAATGCGTGTTCGAGTGCCCATGGGAGGCTCTCGAGATGTCTCCAGAGACACCGGCATTCAACGCAGACCACATGTCCGGAATCAACTTCCTCGACCTCCTGCCCGACACTCCCGACAAGTACCTTGGGAGGTTCGACCCCGAGGATCCAATGGCATCCAATGCGGCACACCTCAAGAACCACCTCATGGTTCGTTCGAACTACGAGGCGCTGCTCTCGGGCGACGGTGCCTGCGCTGGCTGCGGCGAAAAGAGTGTGCTTCACGCCGTTTCGTCGCTCACCGAGGCGTACATGCGCCCGTTGTATCACGCAAAGGCTGACAGGCTCGATATGAAGGCGAAGGACCTGGAGGACAACGGCATCGCGATGCTCGAAGCCACCAAGGAACTCGACGAGGACTCATACCTGAGGATCAAGCGTCTGGTTGCCCACTCGCTGATGGGCCTTGGCGGGGAGGACGCAGAAGATATGCAGTCCAGGCTTGATACCCGTGACGACCTCACCGACGCTGACGTCATCGAAGCGCTTGTCGCGACTATGCGCCAGGACGCATTCAACCACAGGGACCTTCAGGCGATCGATGACACCGTACCCAACGGTATGTCTGTCATGGCAATGGGCGCCCACACAGGATGTAACACGGTGTACGGCTCGACGCTGCCGAACAACCCGCACCCGTACCCGTGGATGAACTCGCTGTTCCAGGATGGTGCCACGGTGACATGGCTCCTCGGGGAGAGCTTCATCGCCGACCACGCACGTCGGTCTGTTGTCCCAGAACGGATCGCTGATCGTCTTTCTCTTGGTGTGGGGATATCGGAATTCGACTACTTCGAGATGACCCACATGACTGACACAGTGATGACCGCACAGGAGGTCAGAGAACTGCCGAAGGCGTGGGCGATTGGCGGCGACGGCGGCATGGGCGATATCGGCTACCAGAACGTGTCGAAGGTCGTGCTCCAGAACCGTCCGAACGTCAAACTGCTGCTGCTCGATACCCAGGTGTACTCGAACACCGGTGGCCAGAATTCGGACTCGACGCCGATGCCAGGCGGTGGGGACATGAACCAGTTCGGTGCTGCCTCGGAGGGCAAGATGACGGAGAAGAAGGGCGTTGCCGAAACGTTCATCTCAGGACATGGCTCCCCGTACGTGGCACAGGTATCGATGGCGAATACTGCGCAGTTCTACAAGGCGCTGCTCCAGGCGATCGACTACAGAGGAACCGCATTCATCCAGTCCTATACGTCATGTCAGCCGGAGCACGGGATCGCGGACGATGTCTCGAGCTACCAGGCGGCGCTGGTTCGTGATGCCAGATCGATGCCGCAGTTCGTGTTCAACCCACAACTTGGTGAAACGTATGAGGAGACACTCGATATCTCGGGTAACTCAAATCGCGATCGCGACTGGGTGGAGATCATATCCAAGCAAACTGGGAGGACGTACCATTACACAGTGGCGCATTTCGCAGCCACCGAGGGACGATTCCGTCGTCACCTCAAGAAGATCAAGTCCACTGACGGATTGATCCCTCTTGAGGACATCCTGCTGCTCATCAGACAGGATGACACGGTGCATCGGAACGTCCTTGATCCCACACATCGTTCGTACGTGCCGGACTTCGAGGTGTTCATCGAGGTGGAGGATCGCGACGGGAATGTGACACCGTTGGTGATCTCTCGCCAACTCGTGCTGTTCTGTGTGGAGCGCCGCAAGGCCTGGAGGATGCTTCAGTCCAAAGCGGGTATCTCCAACATCGACTACCTCGCACAGAAGGAAGCTCTTGCATCCTACGAGGAGGACGCTGTTCCTATGGCCGACCGCTTCATCGAGATCCGTGAACGCTTCGACAAGGCCCTAGCGAATCAGTAACGGAGATACCAGATACCAGATATCTGTCTGGCATCTGGCGTCTGGCATCTGGCGTCTGTTAACATCGAACGTATGTTCGATATCGAAGTCACGGAACCATCATATCTTGAGGAACTCAATGACCGTCAGCGTGAGGCTGTGGTTCATGGTGATGGGCCGCTCCTCGTTATCGCTGGCGCGGGTTCTGGAAAGACGAAGACTCTTGTCTCGAGGGTTGCCCACCTGGTCCAAGCCGGTGTTGACCCTGACAGGATCCTGCTGCTGACCTTCTCGAGACGTGCATCAAGTGAGATGTTGCGTCGTGTAGGGGCGGTGGTGGACCGGTCGTCAGCCTCGATGGTGTGGGGAGGAACATTCCACTCGATCGCGAACCGGCTTCTCAGACGCTACGGGCCAGCGGTGGGACTCGCAGAAGGCTTCACGGTTATCGATCGATCCGATACCGAGTCGATGTTCTCGATGCTGCGATCCGAGCATGGTTTCGGCACGGCACGGATACGGTTCCCTCGCAAGGAGACGATCGCATCGATCTACTCGCGTACCGTCAACGCTCGCGTCCCCCTGACCGAGACGCTCGAGCAACGATTCCCTTACTGTCTCGAGCACGCCGATGACCTTGCGACGTTGTTCACGCAATACACCGAGCGAAAGAGGGAATCGAACGTTGTGGACTATGACGACCTTCTGTTGTACTGGCAAGCTCTGCTCGCTTCTCCTGTCGCTGACGCAGTACGCGGACTCTTTGACCACGTCCTCGTCGACGAGTACCAGGACACGAATCACGTCCAGGCTGAGATCTTGCATCAACTGTGCGGGACCAGGGGCAATCTCACCGTGGTAGGGGATGATGCCCAGTCGATCTATTCGTTTCGGGCGGCGACTGTCGAGAACATCCTTTCGTTCCCTGACACGTATCGATCCGCCACCGTGGTGACGCTTGACAGGAATTACCGTTCGACACCCGAGATCCTTGATGTCTCGAACGCTGTGATAGCGGCCTCCGAAACGGCGTTCGACAAGCAGCTGTGGACGAAACGTCCTGATGGACCCATCCCCGAACTCGTTACCTGCCACGATGAGGCGGCTCAGGCCGAATGGGTGTGTGACCGAGTCCTTGAACTGCGCGAGCGCGGCATCGATCTCCGCGACCAAGCTGTACTGTTCCGAACCGGTCATCACTCAGGTGGTCTCGAGATCGAACTAGCCAGACGTTCGATTCCATTCGTGAAGTTCGGTGGTCTCAAGTTCCTCGAATCTGGCCACATCAAGGACCTACTGTCCATGTTGCGGATTCTCGACAATCCTCGCGACGAGTTGGCGTGGAACAGAGTGCTGCTCATGTTGCCCGGTATTGGGCCCGCAACAGCGGCGAAGGTGATCGTTCATCTCGATGACGTCGGGTCGAAGGCCGAGATCGATCGTCTTGAGGCACTGCTCACCTATGACATACCTGTCGGGAGAGAGACCAGGGAGGTCCTCGGTCTGCTGCGCGATGTGCTTCGCGACTGTCGCAGCGTCGATGGATCCGAACCGATGCCGTCTGTCCAGATCGACAGACTCAACGACCTCTGCGAGGCCGTGTTCCCCCTCATCTATAACGATTCACAAGCCCGGCTCGGGGACGTCGAACACCTCGCAGGCCTGGCCAACGAGTACACCAGTCGATCCCGTTTCCTCACTGAGATCACTCTTGACCCCCCGGCGAGCACCTCGGACTTCGCCGATGCCCCCCACATCGATGACGACTACTTGATCTTGTCCACGATCCACTCTGCCAAGGGAGGAGAGTGGCGCTCGGTGACGGTGATCCATGCCGCAGACGGCAACATCCCGTCTGACATGGCCCTCTCTGAACCTGGAGGACTCGAGGAGGAAAGACGGCTTCTGTACGTTGCACTCACACGCGCCCGAGATCACCTTGCCGTGACGGTTCCCCAGCGGTTCTATCACCATAGGTTCTCGACCAACGGGGCCCACTCGTACGCGCTGAGGAGCCGGTTCCTCGATATAGCGTTGCCTCACTTTCAGCAATCTGCCACCGGTGTTCCTGCGGTGTCGGACGACGTGATCGCTGCCGCATCGGACGCCGATCCAGTAGGAGATGTTCTGAAGGAGTTGTGGTAAGAGCAGCGTAAACGTCCCCCTTTCAAGGGGACAAGCGAGTCTTCGAGCGAGGGGGATAACGCGAAGCCACCGGAGCTTGGGCCGCGTGGTGGATCCCCCTGCATCTTCGCTAGCGCTCCTCTGCCGTCCCCCTTGAAAGGGGGACGTTGACCACCAGCGTGAACAGTCCTTCTTCGTTTGTGTTGGAGTCTGATCGGTAGAACATCGCCAGGTCGGCTTGTCCATCGTTGTCTGCGACTTGCTCGAAACGGAGACGGAACTGGACTGACGTTGTCCCCTGGTCTTGGGCTGCCTGAACGGCATGTGTGACATTGCAGGTGATCGTGGTTCCGTCGATGACGGTGCACGTTGAGGGATCGCCCGATGACGGTAGATCGAAGAGATGCGGTCCGAAGTCATCGTACTCAACTCTCTCGGCGATGAGAGAGCCCAGGTCATCGAACGGTGTACCCCGTGTACGGAGGAGGTCCGAACGCAGTATCGCGTGTGTGGCGGCCGATCCTTGTGGGAGAGGGAATGCCAGATAGGCCTGGACACCGTCTCCGTCAGGGAACTGGGAATTGAGATTGTCACCAGCGAAGAGTCCGGTGCCCATCCCCGGGAATCCGATCGGTGTGTGCCCCTCGTTTTCGCCGCCTTCATTGGGAATCGACGTCTTTGCTGTGAATGGTCCTGTGCTTGGGGGACTCTCCTGTCCCTGGGTCGATGTGCAGGCAGCCGTGGTGAGAGCCATCGCGACCAGTATCAGCCACAGTCTCCTTCCTTGCCATGACGCGGCCATGTCAGCGGACGCCATCAAGGATCGCTGCTGCGCCATAGCGCGCAACAACGGATTCCTCATCGGTGAGGTCTGTGCCATTTGTACCAGAGAACATCAGCCTGCCACTGTCTCCGAGTGCGTGACTGAGCCCGAGGATGTGCCCGATCTCGTGGCTCGAAACCCTCTCATCATGGACCGTTGGGTGATCTGCCACGAAGAAGACGCGCGTTCCCAGTGGCGTCAGCCCGTTGACACCACCGATCTCCTTCACATAGAACCCGAGCAGCGTGCCAGGGTCCGGAATCTCGATCACGCCGGCGCCAGCGGCATCGAAGAAACTGCTCGTGTCGCCGGCAGCGAGATCCTGCAGCACAGACTGTGGAGCCGTGATACTTGACGCCGTTTCAAGGATCAGTCCGACGCCAGCCTGACTCCAGATGGTCTGCATCCGTGTGAAGATGTCTTCGAGTTCGACAGTGGTCCGTCGCGACGATGCAGAAGATGCTGGATTCTCGCTGGCATGCACCACATACAGAGAGACCGACATCTCGACCGCCTCGTTCGAGGGGCTGTCATCGTCCTGTCCGGCAGATGCCACGGGGCTGCAGGCTGCCATCAGAAGTAGAAAAGGAACAAGAACACGCATGCAGGAAGAACCCGGATTCCAGATTCCAGATTCCAGATTCCAGAACTCCGATGTTCTCCCCCGGCCTTCGCGGGGGAGATACCCCGAGGAACGAGGGGGAGAGGGGGGAAACCAACAGGTACGACTTATGTCCGTGGACTTCTTCGAGTCGGCCCAGATTCTGTGCTCTGTGTTCTGTGTTCTCTATTCTCGCCTTGCTTCCCTGTCGGGGCTCATCACCGCAAGGCCCGCATCGAGGTCACGGATGGTCATGATCCGCCTGCTCGGCTGGATTGCAGGCCTTATTGGCCCGACGTCGAGCCCTCGTGACCGCCATTCGAGCGAAAGGGTCTCGAGCGGTATTTCGCTTGTGACGGCAATACCGAACAGGGAAGCCTGGCGCACGGGGGATTCGATCACCTCGATCACAGGTCCCGCCCGGAAGAACACGGCGGGCCGGTTCCGGACCTTCATCCGAAGGCGGGGCTCGAGTCCCGCCCGCGAGAACTTACCGATCGCTCTGTCGAGGTCTGGAACGAGGACCACGATGTGGTCGACACTCATCATGGCAACCGGGTCGCCGATGGTCGGTTCAAAGATGTGGATCGATAGGGCAGGTGCACGACCGGTCCAGGCCCATTTCGGATCCCCTGTCTCCAGAGTGATCCCCCCGAGATCTGGTGACGCTGACCATCCCAAAGATGTCCAGTCGATGGGGAGCTGGAGTCCGGCGATCGAAGTCATGGCACAACGGTACAGGTGCGGCTGTTGTTGAAGGCCCGACGAACCGGGACGGCTATGTCCCGCACTTCCCCGAACGAGGACGACCGCTCAGGCACATCGGGCCTTCAAGGTCAAAGATACGCGACTCGATGCCACCGTTCAATAGGTTCGCTAGTTCCGCTTTTCCCACTCTGGATATCCCGCCGTCCGCTCTCCGCTGTCCGTCAGAACCTGTGAAACGCTTCGGCGGAATGCGGAATGCGGAATGCGGAATGCGGAATGCGGAATGCGGAATGCGGAATGCGGAATGCGGAATGCGGAATGCGGAGAGCGGAGAGCGGAATGCGGAGAGCGGAGAGCGGCGTCCGGCATCTGGATTCTGGCTTCTGGTATCTGGCCTCTGGTATCTGTCATCCGACTTGCCCACATATCCACAGCTATCCACAGGGGGTTGTGCACAACCCCCTGTGAGGAAGTATCTGTTCGGATTCTTTCGCGCTCAGGCGACAAGGCCTCCGTAGAGTTCCAGCAGGCGTTCTGCTGTCGAATCCCATGAGAAGCTCCTGCTGAATGTGACGCCTCCAGCGGCGAGTCGTTCGGCGAAAGAGGGGTGATCGAGGATCGCTGCAATCGCCACAGCGAATGCACGTGGGTCGTGGTGGTCGACGAGGAGTCCCGATTCTGATGCAGCGACTACGTACGGCAACCCACCTGTGTTGGCAGCCACGACGGGTGTTCCGCATGCCTGGGCTTCTGCTGCAACGAGGCCGAACGACTCACTTCGAGATGGCACGATCACCACATCGGCTGCCCGGTAATGATCGGCCAACTCGTGATGGGGAATCGGATCGAAGAACCTTACGTCGTCGGTGAGATCGTGCTGGGCGATCGTGTTGTAGCAGCGGTTCAGTTCGTCATCTCCGTCTCTACCGCTGGCGCCGCCGACGATGTGGAGAACGGTGTTGGTCGTGTTGGGCGCATCGCGCGTCGCCAGATGCGAGAGTGCCTGAACCGCGATATCGGTGCCCTTGTGTGCCTGGACCCTGCCAGCGAACAGCACGATGTGCTGGTCTGTGAATCCGAGTCGCCGTCGTGCCTCCTGCTTATCTCCGGGGTGGAAGATGTCGTGGTCAACGCCCGGTGGGGACACACAGAGCCTCTCGGGGGACGCACCGTAGTGTTCGAGCAGGTCGTCGAATTCGTAGGGAGTTGAAGCGATGACGCAATCGCTGCGTGAGATGACCTCCTGCTCGGTAAGGAGTCTCTCCGCGCTTGATGCACTCTCGCTGTCGGTTCTTGCCGCGTCCTTGACCTTGCCAAGGGTATGGAACGAGTTGGCCAGCGGGATACCGAGCGAGTCCTTCAGTCTCACTCCGCATCTGCCCGACAACCAGTAGTGGCTGTGCACGATGTCGGGGAACGTCCCCTCTGATCGAATCCAACGTTCGACACCGCTGGCAAAGTCGCCCGCGTAGCGGCGCATGGCGGGTATAGCGATGGGAGCAACCGGCCCAGCTTCGATCTGGACAACGTTGTAGCGCGCCTGCACCTCGGTCACAACGGGAGTGTTTGGATCGACCCTCCTGGTGAACACGGTGATGTCTATCCCTCTGCCTGCCATCGTTCTCGACAGCTGATCGAGGTACACGTTCATCCCTCCCGCGTCGCCCTCGCCGGGTTGACTCAGGGGCGACGTATGCATGGCTATGTAGGCGACGGCGGAGATCACGGCAACGTGCCAGACACCGCGTAAAGTGGCCTTGGTGATGCACCGTGCTTGAACTTGTACCGTTCATCGCCTTTCAAGAAGTCGAATACCCGCGCCCCTCGCTCGATCTGAGCTTCGATCATGGATGCGAGTAGGACGATTCCCGGTGATGCCATGGCTGCATCCATGTCGTACGCAGAGTTGTAGTAGAAATATCCATCGTCTGTCTCAAAGCCGAATGCGTTTGCTCGAGGGATCCCGTCACATACCAGCGTGTGGATCATCGCTCCGCCGTTGTCAAGGAGGTCTTCGAAGTAGGACTGCATGTCACCAGTCATGAACATGCCCTTGTCGCCCTGAGACGTGCGGTGCATTGCACAGAACATGTTGATCGCCTCCGATCCGTGTGGAACGATCTCGATCTCGCCGAATTCAGCAACGAACCGCCTGCGCTTTCGGCGTACTTCGTGGCGTTCCTTCTTCCCTATCGACGCCAGCCAGTCCTCGTATGACGAGGGCAGTTCGAGAACGGCGGTCATCTCATGCTGATTCGTTGAGGATGTACCGCCAGCGGCTTGAACGGCAGCCTCGACGGTCGCGACAGCTTCGAGCGGAAGAGAATCGAGGAGGATCGATGATCCTTGATGGGACTCCAACGCTCGGGCCAACGCCGCACCACCTCCGGGCCCGATAGGGCTGTGATAGTCGGTCAGGTTCGATTGGCCCGCGAACTCGAGGTGATTGCCATCGCTCACAAGAGCAACGGCACCGTCGGAGGCGGCTTGGATATGGAGATCCAGACCTTCAGTGTCTCTGTGGTTCCAGACCACCTCCAGGAATGATCTCGACGCGAATGGGCCGATGGAGTCGGCGATCGGATCAAGATCTTGAGGAAAGGAGTCCCACTGTGAGTCTGTCATGGGCTGTCGACCACGATTGTCGTGCCGACCTGTCTGCCAGCACCGAGTACGGGAGGTGAGATCTCGTCGGCTACTGCATGCGCCGTGGCATCGTCGAGCATCCCGACGATCTGCGCGGCATGCAGTGCGGCGGCGACTGCCATGGCAGAGATGCCAGACTCGGACTTCGCAGCGATCGCGGTGCCGTTGTGTGAGAAGGCGACCGATCCCTCCGCTCCAACCTTCACCGGGCCATCCCAGGTCACAGCAAGCCTCCCGTCCGGGCGTACATTGTCGGCAACGAGAGCGCCGTATGAAGCCATTGCCGTCGCCACGGGTTGAGCTTCGGCTGTAATGGTGAGGCTCGAGAAGGCGGTTGCCAGGCTCCGTACCGAGCCGCGCAGAGTCGGTGCGCCGCAACCGTCCACTCCTACGGGCAGAGGGTCGACTTTGGAGTACTCGCGCATCGTCTCGAGAACTGCAAGCTGAAGAGGATGGGTTGGGTCGATATAGGTGCGTGGATCAAGATCTGCCACCGTACAGGTCGCAAGCCACCCGGCATGCTTGCCCGAGCAGTTGTGGAAGATGCGTTCGGGCGATATGCGTCCCCGTGACGCCTGGTACCTGTCAGCTTCCGCGCCGAGAGGTCTCGCTGGTGTGCAGAGGAGGTCCGTAGCAGTGTGCCCATGGTTCTCCAGGATCGCATTGACAGTCGCGAGATGGACCGGATACCCGCCATGGCTGGCACACGAGATGGCGAGATGCTCCGGTGGTAGGTCAAGGCCGAACCTCCGAGCTGCAATAGCCTGGAATGGCTTGATCGCAGATCGGTAGAACATCGGCCGGTCGACGGAACCCGAAGAGAACAGCGTGTGACCGTCGGCGTCGAGGACGATAACCGCAACGTTGTCGAACGATTCGGAGAGCCCTGAGCGGACCCGTGCAAGGCGCATTATCAGCCCGATATCCGTAGGGCACGCCGTGATTCAAGGAGTGTGTTGGTACGTCGATCCATCAAGAAGACGATTTTAGCAAGAGGCGCGTACTGTGGGGTACGGGTTGACGGCAACACCACCGGGCCTGATCTCGAAGTGAAGATGGGGCGAGGTGTATCGAGCGTTCCCAGAGTTGCCGAGGTATCCGATGACAGTGCCTCGCGAGACCCGCTGGCCACTTGATATACCGCTTGCATGAGCTTCGAGGTGTGCGTAGTAGTACTTCGTACCGTTGCTTGAGTAAAGATACGCCGTCTTGCCGCCGAGCGAATTCGAACTCAGCTTGACGGTTCCATCCACCACGGCAACGAGTGGCGTGTTGCGTGGTGCGAACATGTCGACCCCCTTGTGACGTCGGCCTCCTGACCGCGGGAATCCCCATGAGTCGATGAACGAAGCACCGCCCTGGACAGGACAAACAAAGCCTGCTGTCGAAGATGACGAGGCGCCACTGGACGATGACGATGACGATGACGAGGACGACGATGACGATGACGAGGACGATGACGAGGACGACGATGACGAGGACGAGGACGAAGCTTGTGCGGCTTTGGCCGCGGCTGCTTCTGCTGCCCGCTTTGCCGCGGCCTCGCGTTCCGCCTTCTCTTTGGCGATCCTGTCGTCTTCGATCTTCTTCTCTCGGATCTCTTGATTGAGCGTGTCGATGGCATTCTTGAGGCTCTCATCGGCCTGGGCGATGATCTCGCGCTGGCGGGTCTGCAGCACCTGGATCTCGTCGACGAGCACCGCTGCCTTGTCCTCATTGCTCGCAACGTCGACCCTGCGGACATCGAGTTCTGCAGCGTTGCGGTCGGCCTGGCGTGACACCGCATCGAAGTTGTCAAGGGATGCGAGCTCCATCTCGGTTGCGCGGTCGAGCAACGCTCGCGTCGTGACGAGGTCTTCGATGCTCGATGCAGTGAACGCTGCGCCGATCATGTTCTGTTGGCCCGACGTGTACGCGTTGACCAACAGGTCTTTGGCTCCCTGGGCGAGGCGGTCGACTTCGCCCTGGTACCTCTCCACAGCCCCCTCCATCCGAGAGATCCTGTAGCTCAGTTCCTCGTGTTCGGCGTGGAGGAGTTCGTAGGACAGGACAGCATCATCGAGCTTGGTCGAGATGCGCCCGTACTCCTTGTAGGCATCGGATTGGCGAGCTTCGGCGATGGACTTGTTGGCTGCCGCGGTGTCGACATCGGCTTGCGTTTGGGCGGACGCGCCCACAGGAACGAGGGCCAAAAGACCAATCGTGAGTATCAGGAACATCCAGCGCCGAGCGCGACCCAGGGGCATAAATCGAAAGGCTAGTGCGCGCGATTAGATAGGACACAAATGAGATCGCTCGCGAGCTCGCTTCCAGACAGCAGACCCCAGATCGCTCGCGGACTCGCTTCCAGACAGAACCGGCAAGTTTCTGGTATCTGGTATCTGGTATCTGTATTAGGCAAACAGCCAGAGGACGAGCCAGAACAGGGGAGCAGCAAGGATGGCTCCGTCGAACATCGACAGCTCTCCGGGTGCATCCTCTGTATGTGTCACCGAACCGGTGCGAACCATCGATCCGAGCGCACGCCCTGCAATGACTCCCGCAGCGATTGCGACACCACCGAGAAGTCCAGCGGCGATGTCGAGTTCATTGACAGAGATTCCAACAACGAGTCCTGCGACAAGGGCACCGAGAAGCGCGCCGACGTTGGCATCGAGAGATTGAATCTGTGACCCGAAGGCCCCCGCGATCCAGGCGCCGATGAGTGCGAAGATCGTGATGAGTACGAATGAGACCACGGCATAGGAGCCGAGCAGACGGATGAGGATGAACCCTGCGCTTGCGGACCCGGCCACCAGAGTAACCAGCGTCGTTGTGGCCGTTACCCGGAACTCGCGATTGTCCTTGTCGAAAACCGACCACGAGACAGCGATGATCACGCTGAGGGCGATCGCCGCGGCGAAGCCATTGAACCCCCATGCGTACGTGCTGGCACCCGTGATGGTGGCTGAAATGAGTGGAGGGAACGGTACGAAGCCTGTGCCTGCGAGTTTCGCCGTGTCAGACAGATCCCATACCCAGGCAAGAACCGCCCCAACAGCAACGATGACGAACCATTCCAGCGGTGCCCATGCAATGGCAAGCAGTGCAACGATGAGAGCAACGCTCAAGAGGTTCGGTGGCACCTCGACTGATTTCAGAGCAACAGCACCGCCGGATACCGGCGGGATCAGGGCGACTTCGTCAGTCTGGGTCAGATGCGTTGTGGAGTCGGCTTGCTCACCGTTCACCCAAACACGCGCAGCACCCAAACCGGACCCGAACTGGTCCCCGAAACGATCGGTTGCCTGTTCGAGCATTTCACCGACGGTTGCGGCATCGAAATCAGCAGTAGTGGTGCCTGCCGATTCACGTAGGTTGGCAAAGAGACGCAGTGTGGCCATGCGTGCAAGAGTAGCGGTGTCTGCCACCCATGGCGCGGACACTCCGGTCAGCTCGTTCTTGTCACCTTCTTGAGGCCACGGGGTGTCTCAGGGTCCACCCCTCTCAGGACAGCCATGTGAAGTGTGAACAGCTGGGCAGCGGTGATGAACACCATCGGCGATGTGAACTCTGGCGTGGATGGGACCCGGATGCTGGGGATTCCCGGAGCGTCCGTGTTTGTCAGTACCAGTACCGATGCGTCCCGCTCGGACGCTGCACGTTCGAGGGTTGCGAAGCTGTCCGCCGCGATCGGTCCTTCGGGCACTGCTGCGAGGACGGGGAAGTCCTGGTCGAGGACAGCAAATGGCCCGTGGGCGAAGTCCGCGGGGGAGAACGCGTGGGCGAATACGTAGGCCATCTCCTGGAGTTTTAACGCCCATTCGAATGCGGTTGAGTGGTTGTACCCGCGTCCCAGTGTGACGGCTCTGTCTATCGGGCCGAGGTCCGCAACCGCCCGTTCTATGTGGGCCTCAAGGTCAAGCGTTTCGGCGACCGCCACGGGAACTGCCTGGAGTGACGCGTCGCCGCCAGCGATCATGGCTATCGCCATGAGGCTGGTTGTGTATGTTTTTGTTGCAGCGATCGAGAGTTCGGGCCCCGCATGCAGCGGCACGACCACGTCAGACAATTCAGCCAATGGCGAGTCGACTTCGTTGGTGATGGCAATCGTCGGTCGTCCCTGGCTCTGAGCCTGCTCAACGACAGCCACCAGATCGGGGCTCTCACCGGACTGGGAGATGCCAACGACCGCAGCGCCATCGAACCTTGGCACCTGTTGATACCTCGTGTGGAGCGAAGGAGCGGCCAATGTCACGGGGAGGCCGAGTCTGGTTGCCCAGACGTACTTTGCGTACCTCGCCGCGTTATCTGACGTGCCGCGCGCAGCGATGACGACGTGGTACACATCGGGACGATTGAGGAGGTCCCTTGCGTCCGCTGTCACAGACTGATTCGCATCGAGAACGTGTGCGAGCCTGGCTGGTTGTTCGAATATCTCGTCATGGAGCAGCATGGTCCTATTCCTCCAGCCTGTCTGGGTACCGGTTGAAAGCGATGGATCCGCGCACGATCGTGGTGACAACACGCAGATCGTCGAGGAGAACGACGTCGCCGATGGCCCCGGGTGCGAGCCTCCCGCGGTCGTGGAGTTTCAGTACATCGGCGGGATGAGCCGTTGCGGTCCTGCTGGCAGTTGCGAGGTCGGCACCGGTCACTGTCATGATGTTGCGGAGTCCCTGGTCCAGAGTCAGCGAGGATCCTGCCAGGCCACCGATGCTGTTCCTGACCTCTCCATTGTCGAGGGTTACCTTGATGTCACCTATCTCGAAGGTGCCGTCGGGCATACCCGCGGCAGCCATGGCGTCCGTGATGGCGACGAATCGTTCGTTGCCTGCGGCCCACAGCAGTCGCATCGTTTCAGGAGCAAGATGGAAGTCGTCGACGATCACGTTGAAGTAGGCACGAGGGTCGGTGAGCAGTACTCCCGCGATGCCTGGGTCCCTGGCCGTGATCGGTGGCATGGCGTTGAGGATGTGTGTGCCAAGAGTTGCTCCGGCGTCGAGTGCAGCAGTGGCGATCTCGGCCGATGCTGCGGAGTGCCCGATCGATACGACAACCCCGCTGGTGGTGAGAGTCTTGATGAGGTCAAGCGCACCAGGCAACTCAGGAGCGATCGTCACGATCGCGATGTCATCTGTCGACTCAGACCAATCGTCCGGCTCTCTGAGCAGTTCGACGGAGTGCGTGCCGTGCTTGGCCAGAGAGATGTGGGGTCCCTCGATGTGGAGCCCCAGAGGTTCAGCACCGAGGTAGTCGTCTGGTCTTGACCTCATAGCTTCCTGTGCTTGTGCAATGGCACCACGCGGTGCTGTGATGATCGTCGGGCAGAAGGCCGTAACGCCAGTGCTCGGTAGCCATGCACCAACCTCCCAGATCGATGAGGGCTCAGCGGTGAAGTCGTGCCCGATGCCGCCGTTCGTCTGGATATCGATGAGGCCGGGGATCATGACGAGTCCAGCCGCATCGAAGCGGCGATTAGATCGTTGCGTCGTGGCGACGATGCGATCCGCGATCGTGAGATCCAACCGAACCCCTGAGGCGTCGGTAGCTCCGTGTATGTCCAATGGTGTCATGTGAGATCGATCCCTGAGCCGAGCGGAAACCCATCGAATGATACGGGGAGCCTGCCTGTGATCGGAGTACGCCCCGTGATGGCTTCTGCCACGGCAATGGCGCTCGAACGGTTGATCGACCAGCAGCACAGGTACGTGCCGACATCGCTGAACTGGCTGATGTCGTAGGGCGTACGCCTCGCAACAGCGATGACACGGGGATGGGAGGCGATGACCGTGCGTGCGAAGGCGGTCTGCGTCGTGTCAAGATTTGCGGCGTCTGTTACGAGCACGATCACGTCATATTCGTCGATCGTTTCGGGAATCGAGCCGTCGGGTGGTATAAGCATGGCATCAACTGTTGCATCGGTGCAGTGGCGCAGTGCTGTGGCAACGGCTGGTGTCTCGAGGTCGGAGGTGTCTGCCGGTGTGAGGAGGCGAGGAGGTGCTTCGATGACGAGGATTCGCTCATCGAGGCCTGGACTGAGCGGGAGAAGCTTCTGAGTGTTCTTGAGAAGGGTGATCGACTTGCGAGCCACCTCGAGTGCCAGGTCACGATGGTCGGCTGGTCCGACCACATCGAGTGAGGGTGTCTCGAACGGGGCGACCCATGCCCGCAGATCAGCGACTCGTCTGTTCGCCTCGGCTAGACGGTCAGGTGAAATCAGTTGTCGCGACAGTGCCAGAGCGAGGCCAGAGGTGACACGTTCCTCCTGGGCAGCGTCGGCAGTCATGAGAAGAAGGTCGACACCGGAGCGGACAGCCGCGATGACGTCGACGATCTGGGCGGCACCCTGAGTGAGAGCTTTCATGTCGAGGGCATCTGTGATGAGCGGGCCAGCGAATCCAAGTTCGTCTCGCAGCAGGCTGGTATTGACGGCGTAGGACAATGTGCCAGGAAGGTCACGAGAACCGGTCACTGCGGGCAGTGCGAAGTGTCCCGTCATGGCAACTTTGACACCAGCTGCAATGGCAGCAGTGAAGGGAAGGAATTCAACAGTGTCCAGCCTTGCGCGGTCGTGGTCGATCAGAGGCATCGCGAGATGCGAGTCCACCTTTGAAGATCCCTTCCCTGGAAAGTGCTTCATTGTTGCAGCAACACCCTGTGACTGGATGCCCTCAATGATCGCTGCCACGTGGCGAGACACGTGGCCCGGATCGTCTCCGAATGCACGGATGCCCGTGGCAGGGTTGTCCGGGTTCGTTGCGAGGTCTGCAACCGGTGCGTAATCGACATTGATACCCACAGCACGAAGTTCGCGGCCGATAGCCGCCCCGGTGCGCCTCGTTAGGTCCGTGTCGTCTGCTGCGCCGAGGGCCATGTTTCCTGGCCACATCGTGGCCGGACTGCCGAAGGCGTGGAGTTGGCCGCCCTCCTGATCGATCGCGATGAGCAGCGGAGCGGCTCCTGATCGAGCGTTCTGTAGATCGTGGTTCAGCCTTGCGAGTTGATCGGGATCGACGTAGTTGTTCGGGCGGAACAGCGTGACCCCTGCGACATCCCTGGATCTCAGCGTGTCGCGCACACCTAGGGGCAGGGTTGCTCCCTTGAAGGACAGCATCAGCAGCCGATCGAGTGCCTGCTTGAAGTTAGGTTGTCCCATGTGTTTTCGCCTATGTATTGACCGTTCCCGAACAGGTTCCGAAACCTATCGACACAACGCCTGGTGCTGTGCACTTTCCAGAGATCGTCACCGTGTCGCCATCCTCGAGGAAGGTACGGAGACTTCCGTCGGCCAGGGTGATCTGCTCGGTCCCGTTCCACGATCGCTCAAGGAGCGAACCGAATTCGACGGGGTTCGGCCCCGAGACCGTCCCGGAAGCAAAGAGGTCGCCGGGGCGCACAGTTGCGCCGTTCACGGTTGCATGTGCGAGTTGTTGGGACATCGTCCAGTACATGTTCGTGAACGATGTCTCGGTGATCGCTGTCGGGACCCCATCTAGCGGTGTCAGCTCAACTCGCAGGTCGATAGCGATCGCCTGGCGCTGTGTTGGTCGTAGATACCCAAGTGGCGCGGGATCCTGTGGCTGAGCAGGGACGCGGAACGGTGCGAGCGCCTCGAGCGGCACGATCCATGGTGAGATCGTCGTTGCGAACGACTTCCCGAGGAAGGGGCCGAGCGGTACGTACTCCCACGCCTGGATGTCGCGCGCTGACCAGTCGTTGACGAGGCATAGACCAAAGATGTGGTGTTCGGCGTCATCGACATCGATCGGTTCTCCGAGGTCAAGTCCAAGCCCCGTGATGAAGCCGACCTCGAGTTCGATATCGAGTTTCTCTGTCGGTCCGAACGCTGGCCCATCGCTGCCCCTTCTCTGTCCTGATGGTCGCGTGATCGGTGTCCCGTCAACCACGACGGTTCCGGATCTCCCGTGATATCCGACGGGGAGGTGCTTCCAGTTCTCGAGCAGTGGTTCGGCATCTGGTCTGAACATCTTCCCAACGTTCGTTGCGTGCTGGAGGGAGGAGTAGAAGTCGACGTAGTCACCGATCTCAACGGGGAGGCGAAGCGTCACTTCATGATCGATGATCACCTCGTGGTCCCGACAGAACGCCTCCCCCTCAGCGTTGCCAGCAGTCAGCAGGTCGGTGACACGGCTTCGTACACCTGCCCAAACCCCTCTCGAGTGACCCAGGAATCCGTTCAACGAATCCGCTCTGAACGTCTCATGAGACAGGCCTATATTGGCGAATGCCCCAGCACTCTCGGCCCTCGCAAGATCGAATATGTTCTGTCCGATCGCGATGCCGCATCGTGTGCCGTAAGCATCTGAGAACACGCCGTACGGGAGATTCTGAATCGGGAAGTCCGACCCTTCCGGTACCGCGATCCAGGAAGTGAGCGATTCGTCTGTTTTCATGTGCTTTCTCCTAGGAATGAAAGACCCCTCAGAGCCTCGATCGGCTCGAAGAAGTCGCATGAGCCATACGCGATGAACCCCTGCGTGCGAACCCGGCGCATCGCAGGGCCAGGGATCGAAAGGTCGCGCCACCTGATGAACGCTGCCGAGATCGAGAACGCCTCCGGGTCGGCATCGGCGATGATCTCTGTCAGCATCTCGATCCCATGCCCTGCATCCGCTGCACCAGCGGCGACGAGGAGGTTCACGAATCCGTGCCGCCATGCACCGAGTTCCGCGTCGTAGTGTCTGATCGGTTGGTGCAGGCCTGCTGTCGCCTTGAAGGGAAGCTTGGCGTTGGTCGCAGCGAGTATGAAAGAGGCAACGGTTGTGGGATCGGGAAACATGGAGGCTGCCGTCCCCCCGCATCGGATCTTGACACCGCCGACACGGCCGAGCTCCTGCAGAGCGTTGGCAACAGTCGCGATCTGGTCCTCGAACGGCCGGGGCACTATCACCTCGACGAAAGGCACCAGGTCAGGTTGGATCGATGAGAGGGCGCCAATGAGGGAGGTGAACGCTGCGCTCGTTCTCTCAGTTGGTCTGGCCTCTGCCGAGGCGATGATCGCCGCTGGTTGCATCTCTGCGTGGAAGGTCTGGGCTGCCGATGCGCCCTTCCCCTGTCCCTCATCGAGGATGACACCGATCTCCCATGGGTCCTCACCTGCTGCGATCGTCGTCATCAACACGCCGGCGAGTTCCTCGAGCCTCGACGCGGGGCACAGGAACCGACCTGCAACCCAGCGGGCATCAGAGGCTCGGGCGGTGCGGTACACCTCGACTGCGTCAACCATGTCGAGCGACGCGGGAGGGAACAGTCCTGCGTAGTCGACCAGCGTTGCGAACGCGGCCGTCCTTGCGTCGAGAATCAGCCTCATCTGCCCTCGAGCCAGGTCCAGGCGTACCCGTCGTCCTCGGAGTCCCTCGCTCCTGGACCGAGGTCGAGTGGCCGGAAGGTGTCGATCATCACCGCAAGTTCCTCGGTGCCTGTCTTCCCGATGCTGGCTTCCACCGACCCGGGTTGTGGTCCATGTGTGTGCCCTGCGGGATGGAGCGAGACCGAGCCCTGCTCTATCCCCGCACCCTTGCGCGACATGAAGTTCCCCTCGACGTAGAACAGCACTTCGTCCGAATCTACATTGGCGTGGTTGTATGGGGCAGGGATCGCATCCGGGTGATAGTCGAAGAGCCGCGGAACGAAGGAGCACACGACGACCCCTGGTGCCTCGAATGTCTGGTGAACCGGGGGAGGCTGATGGATGCGACCAGTGATCGGTTCAAAATCGTAGATCGACAGCTTGTGCGGATAGAGGCATCCATCCCAGCCAACGACGTCGAAGGGATGGTGTTCGAACACGAATCGCGTCATGCCTCCCCTGTGTTTCACAAGCACATCAACGTTCTCGCCATCGCGCAACAGGGGTGCCGTTGGGCCATGGATGTCGCGTTCACAAAATGGCGCATGCTCGAGGTACTGCCCCTTGCGTGACAGGTAGCGCTTCGGGGGCCCGATATGGCCTCTCGTCTCGAGAATCAACGCACGGACCGGCTCCGATGAAGGGTCGAGTTCGTATCGGTGGATCACAGAGGCAGGGATGATGAGGTAGTCGCCTGGCCCAAACCGGATCGCTCCGAAGACGGTTTCGAGCGTTCCCGTTCCCTGCTCGATGAAAACCATCTCATCGCCTGTCGCGTTCTTGTACAGGCCGGAACTGTCGCTGCCAACGAAGTACGAAATGGTGCAATCCTCGTTACCCATGAGCACAGAGCGGGCCATGACAGCATCACCGCCAGCCTTGAGTTGATGCGTCTTGAAGTGCCTCGGAGCCAGCGGGTGGTTCGGCACAGTCTCCTGATTCTCGTGTTCCACCGCTTCGATCGACTTGAGGGCTGTCGGAGGGAACCTGTGGTACAGCAGTGCGGAGTCGAAAGAGAACCCCTCCTCCCCCATGAGTTCCTCAGCGTAGAGCGAGCCATCTGGCTGGCGGAACTGTGTATGGCGTTTCGGCGGAATGTCGCCCACAGTGCGGTAGTACGGCATGCGTCTCCTTGGATCGTGAAGCCATGGTACTTTGGACTTGTGAGTCCACAAGCGCAGCATTGTGGGCCACCGGGCACCAGGGCCCAGATGGTGGCATACTCCTTGAGGGACTTCAAGGATGGAGCACATGACTGACACCGACCTCACATTGCGAGCCAAAGAGTTCGCGTCACAGGACCCGTTTCCGATGAAGGGCTTCGGCCCTGTCGAGTGGTGGGTTGGCAACGCCTTCATAACAGCACAGGCCTTCCGGGCTCTGCTCGGCTTGGAGATCATCGGTTACCGAGGGCCAGAGACAGGTGTGTCCGATCGCTCCTCGTACTTGCTTCGCTCAGATCAGATCCAGTTCATCGTGACTGGTGCCCAGGACGGGGACCACGAGATCGCCGAGCACGTGAAACTCCATGGGCCAGGACTGCGAGACATTGGCCTTGCGGTCCCTGACGCTCGTGCCGCGTACGCGGTGGCTCTCGAGAACGGGGCGACGTCGCATCGCGAACCGGAAGTGATCGAGAACGAGTACGGGCGGATGGTCATCGGTGCCATCGAGACATATGGTGACACCGTGCACTCCCTCATCGAGTGCGAAGGTGCCGACCCTCGATTCGAGCCGCGCACCGACACGATCGCACGAAGCACGGGCCTTCATGCGATCGATCATGTCGTGGCGAATGTAGAACTCGGGAAGATGAACGAGTGGGTCGAGTTCTACGAGCGAATCTTCGCCTTCACTATGTTGAAGCACTTCGATGATGACGCGATTTCCACGGAGTACACAGCCCTCATGTCGAAGGTCATGCAGGGTGGCGGGGGCGTGATCAAGCTACCTATCAACGAACCAGCCCTGGGTAAGAAGAAGAGCCAGATCGAGGAGTACCTCGACTTCTACAAGACGCCGGGCGTGCAACATCTTGCTCTGTCGACCGACGACCTCCAGACAACCATCACCGACATCCATGGCAGGGGCATCGAGACCATCTATGTGCCTCACGAGTACTACCCGGAGGCGAAGGAACGCATGCCGGATGTGGATATCGACTGGGACAGGATCGAGAGACTCAGCATCCTCGTCGACCAGGACGATGACGGCTACCTGCTCCAGACATTCACAAAGATGCTCCAGGATCGTCCGACGGTCTTCTTCGAGTTCATCGAACGTCGTGGTGCGACCGGGTTCGGCCTTGGCAATTTCAAGGCACTTTTCGAGTCCATCGAGCGCGAACAAGCCAAACGAGGGAATCTGTAGCAAAAGACACCAGACTCCAGATGCCAGATGCCAGATGCTCTGGTGTCCGGTATCTGGGAGTGAGCGCAGCGAGCGCTCTGGAATCTTCCGCTAGTAGTTCTCTGGTACGAAGGTTTGCTCGCTGATGGGGGGTCTGATGTAGCCGCTGTCCTCCTGGCGGGGCGGCAACTCGATCGAGCCGAGGGTGCGATCCTCGTACGGGATCATCGTCAGCAGGTGGCTCATGCAGTTGAGCCGTGCACGCTTCTTGTCCTCGGCGTTGACGACATACCAGGGGGCCTGCTTGATGTCCGTGTGGTCGAACATGATGTCCTTCGCCTTGGAGAATTCAACCCAGCGTGCACGGGATTCGAGATCCATCGGCGACAGCTTCCATCGTTTGGTCGTGTCCTCGAGTCGAGACTGGAACCGACGCTCCTGTTCCTCGTCACTGACGGAGAACCAGTACTTGATCAGGATGATCCCTGACCGCACGATCATCCGCTCGAACTCGGGACATGTCCTGAGGAACTCCTTGTATTCATCCTGGGTACAGAAGCCCATGACCGGTTCAACGAGTGCGCGGTTGTACCACGAGCGATCGAAAAGGACGATCTCTCCTGCGGCGGGAAGCCTTGACACGTATCGTTGGAACCACCACTGCGTCTTCTCGCGCTCGGTTGCTGTTCCCAGCGCTTCGACTCTGCAAATCCTCGGATTGAGACGTTCGGTGATCCGTTTGATCACGCCACCCTTGCCTGCCGCATCGCGACCTTCGAAGATGACGACAACCTTCAGGCCCTCATCCTTGACATAACTCTGGAGCTTCACGAGTTCAGTTTGGAGGCGCTCAAGTTCGTCCTCGTAGTAGCTCTTCTTGAGTTTCGGTTTCTTGGCGCTTGCCGTGGGCTCGATGGTGTCGAATACGGACGTGGATGGTGATGTCGTGTCGCTCATGACTCGAACAGTAGACGGAAGGTCAGCCATCAGCCAATAAGACGCCATGTAACGTATTCCGTACAACGTATTCCGTACAACGTACCCAGGATGGGTGCTTGCGGGGTCCGGCTCGGTAGTTCCCCCGGGACCGCTGTCGGTGTACGGTGTACGGAATACGTTGTACGAGCAGTGAAGGCTGATAGCTGTCGGCTGTAGGCTGCTTACTCATGGCTCTTCCTATCTCTTTTCTCAGCGACTTCGGGTATACCGATGAGTTCGTGGGTGTGGTGCACGGTGTCATCGCTCGGATAGCACCGCCGGTGAGAGTCATCGATCTCACTCACGGCATCGCGAGGGGTGACATCCACGGCGGAGCAATGGCGCTGACGAGGGCGATTCAGTTCATGCCAGATGGCGTGAACCTCGCTGTTGTCGACCCTGGTGTGGGCACCGGCCGCAAGGCGGTTGCGGTTCGTACACCCGTGGGCTACTTCGTTGGTCCGGACAACGGGTTGCTTGCTCCAGCCGTTGCGATGGTCGGCGGAGCCGACCTCGCTGTCGCCATAGAAGACGAGGCCTTCATTCTGCCCTCGCCCGGAGCGACGTTCCATGGGCGGGATGTATTTGCACCAGCAGCAGCCGTACTCGCCTCCGGCGAAGCTCAGATAGAGGACCTCGGACCGCAGTTGTCGCCCGAGGCGCTCATGCCGCTCCTGATCCCCCTGTCAGAACCCTTTGGAGACTCATCGATCAAGGCAACCGTGCTCTGGGTCGATTCGTTCGGCAACGCGCAACTCAACGTCGGGCCGCAGGACCTCAACGGCATTGGCCTCAAGGTCGGCGATGATGTGTCTGTTGGCCGCGAGATGATGGACTACAGGGTCACCTGGGGACGCACCTACGGGGATGCCGAAGAGGGGGAACCCATCATTCACGTCGATTCACATGGTCAGATCGCTCTCGCCGTACGATCCGGGCGGGCCGACGATGATTTCGACATCGCCGTGGGCGACGGTTTGGTCATAGCGAGGCCGGGCGGCGGCAATCGTCTCGAGATCACGGATGCCAGAGACGGCTGAGAGGCTCAGGGTGTCAAGCCACCAGCGAGCAGCTTGATGACGAACGCCACGACGATGAACACCAGTAGCACGGCAACAACGATCGAGGTGACGGGTCTCATGGCGGGTCAGCCTACAGCCATCAGCCTTCAGCCATCAGCCAGAATCAACTGGAAATTGCGAGTCATGCCCGTGGCGTTGCCGAGTGTTTGGTAGAATGTGACAGTGCCGATCCGGATATTCACGAGGCGGGGTTGCCCCCTGTGCGACGCAGGGATAACGCTGGCCCAAGAGGTGTTCGGGGCGGACAACCTCGAAGTCATCGATGTGGACCTTGACCTGACCCTGTTGGAGCGCTACGACGACCGTGTCCCCGTGATCGAGGACTCCGATGGGACCATCATCGATGAAGGGATCATCGATAAGAACCTATTGCGGGACTTTGCCAATCGGGCTCTTCGGAAATGAGCGGGGTTGTGACACGGCGGTTCAGCACTGCAGGTCCTTCGGTTGGAACGTCGCCTCGCCGATTTCAGTCCGAATACGATTCGCGGGTCCAACTTCCAGGCTAGTG
>Ga0164313_10000783_pt1 | contig 26648 bp, 22 predicted proteins | sample GuaBasSedimGuay4_FD_113735 | JGI IMG/M metagenome (GOLD analysis project Ga0164313, IMG submission 113735) | Subseafloor sediment microbial communities from Guaymas Basin, Gulf of California, Mexico - Guay4, Core 4569-4, 0-3 cm | ecosystem: Environmental > Aquatic > Marine > Hydrothermal vents... | reverse complement strand
ACTTATTATGCTTCAGGATGGAAAACATTGGGTACTACACTTGCGGATGGTAATACAGCTCCCTTAGAATTGCTGCCCGGTAAATACTCATTTAGAATGAAGTATTTAGGATATACACAGCAAAAGTCAAATATTACTGTTCCTGCAGGTAGCCCTGTTATCTTTACAACTATTCCTATGGTTGTTTCTTTACAAACATGTGATCCTGTTGGATTAGCTGGAGGTGATGTAACCTATTATGCTTCAGGTTGGAAAACATTTGGAACCACAGATGTTAATGGTAACGCATCCATGGAGTTGTTGCCTGGTAAATATTCATTCAGGATGAAATATTTAGGACAGTCCAGTCAAAAATCGAATATTACTATCACAGTAACCAATCCATTAGTCTATAATACAACAAATGTTGCATTAAGCTATAATGGTTCGATAACATATTATGCATCAGGCTGGAAGACTTTTACCCAGCCTTCAATGGAAATGTTGCCACACAATTATCCATTCAGGTTTGATAATAAAAATCAAACTAATATAAATGTTACAGGCTGCAATGTATCACAAGGATGGGTGTTATTGACCGTTTTGGATGAAAATGGAAATGGTGTTCCTGGTGGAAAAGCCAAACCGGCATACGGTGGTAGTTGGGGCGCAGTGTTACCAGGCCAAACGGATGCGAACGGAAAACTATTCTCTGAGATACCTCCGGGCTATACTAAAATTCAAATGGCCGTTAACCAAGGATCAAAAGAGCAATTGCTTGCAACATTGAATGCTTCAAACTACACATGGTACACCGAAATATTGCGCATCTGGTTAAATGACCATGCCGGTTCTGCCATAACCGATGGTAGCGCAGTGCTTGAGCAAGGTGGCGGATATTGGTATACCTGGGGTAATTTAAATGCATCCGGATATCTTGATATTCCGTTGTTTGCCAGAGCGGGCGCTTACAAATTTAAGATAAGTTATAAAAACACATCAGAGGAGAAACTCTCTGTAGTAAGTGTGAATGCCGGTGTTGATAATTATTACTTCCAAACGGGCCAGGTAATTGGGGCATGTATTACCCAGTATGCTGCAGGTTCGTGGCGGACATTTACCGATGGGATGGAGTTAATGCCGGGTACCCGTAATTTCAAAGATCCTTACCAATCAGGTACAGTTACCGCAGGTGGTATAACTACATTGGATTGCGGAACTAAGTCAGCAGATGCTGGGCTTGTAGACAACTACCAAACCAGCCTCAACAATGTATACCCAAATCCATTTAATATTTCTACTACTCTAAATTTCTCCATTGAAAAAGAGCAAAAAGTAATTATTGCTGTTTATGATATGAGAGGAGCTTTGATAAAAACTTTGATCAACCAGAACTTATCTGAAGGTGAACATCAAGTTACCTGGAATAGCACGAATAAAAACGGCGGTACTGTTAATCAAGGTGTTTACATCGTAAAACTGATAACAGCTAAATCAGTTGAGCAGAAAACAATTGTTAAAATGAGGTAGTGAAATAATTTATTTCATTAGCTAAGAGACTGTTTTAAAAGTAAAAGAGGTTGCCTCAATATTTGAGGCAGCCTCTTTTTTATTATTAGAGAAATATTTATTATCCGCAACCGCAGTCTCCCGAACCTTTTCCTCTTTCGTCAGCTGGGTTGCCGCAGGTCGGGCAATCTTCTTCATATACTTTTTCTGATTCCGTTGAACAGTAAGATGATGATTCCTCATCGCTCCCGCATCCACCTCCTCCCGAACCACAACCGCATCCGCCGGATGGATTAAGATCTTCAGCAGTAAGTGGTCGCACATCATGTATTAGGCCTGAAACAAATAATTTTTTTCCGGCCAAACGATGATTGAAATCCATTTTTATGTGGTCGTCATGTAATTCAACTACCCTGCCACTGATCGGGTTTCCCTTGCTATCCATCATTCCAATTTCATTCTCAATGAACAGGAGATCTTCTCTTAACTTACCTTCAACAATAAAAGATGACTTCGGAACATCGATAAGCATTTCCTTCCTGTATCCGCCAAATGCCTCTTCTTCAGATAAGTCAAACTCAAACGTATCGCCTGCATTAAAACCCATCAGCTTGCTTTCAAAACCCGGTATCATTTTGTTTAAACCAAAAATCATTGGTTTTGGGTTGTGCTCATCAGCATATTCAATGAGTTCACCGTTTTTATCGTTCATGGTAATTCTATATGCCATGATGGCAACTGTATTATTTTCTATTTGCATGATATTTTATTTTACTCGATAAATTGATGCAAAATTATCAATTTATTCTTATTTAGATCATTTTTGAATAATTTGCATATTCTCACTTTTTATTATACTTTTGGCGGCCAAATAACACATCATAATGATTATCGGAGTTTTAAAAGAACCTGAATTTGAAAAACGGGTAAGTATTTTACCAGAAGCCGTTAAAACGCTTAAGAACCTGAAAACTGAAATAGTAGTCGAAAAAAACGCCGGGGAAAATGCCTTCGCTTTTGATGAAGAATACCTGGATGCAGGTGCAGAAATCCTTGAAAGAAATAAAGTTATTGAAAAGTCTGACCTTTTGTTATCCATCAACAAACCTGATGAAGACACAATTAAGAAATTAAAAAAAGATCAGATCCTGGTTAGTGTTTTTAATCCGCTTGCTGAAAAGGAAATGCTTGATACACTGTTAAAATTCGATCAGACTTTTTTTAGCATGGATCTTATTCCTCGAACAACACGTGGGCAGGCAATGGATATTCTTTCCTCAATGGCAACTATAGCCGGCTATAAAGCTGTTCTGGACTCAGCACTGCACTTACCTAACTTTTTTCCTATGTTTATGACAGCAGCCGGAACCATTCGCCCTGCTAAAATTTTAATTTTAGGAGCGGGTGTTGCAGGTTTACAAGCTGTTGCCATAGCAAGAAAACTTGGTGCAGTAGTAGAAGTATTCGATGTACGCTCAGCTGTTAAAGAACAGGTTGAAAGTATTGGCGGAAGATTTGTGGAAGTAGAAGGTGCTGCTGAGGACGCTGCAGCCGGTGGTTATGCTGTTGAACAAACTGAAGATTTCAAAGCCAAACAAAAACAACTCATTCACGATCATGCTGAAAAATCAAATGTTATCATCTGTACGGCCCAGATTCCTGGCAGAACAGCCCCGCTATTAATTGAAAAAACAACTGTGGAATCTATGAAGCCAGGATCGGTGATCATCGACCTCGCTGCTTCAACAGGTGGCAACTGCGAATTAACTGAGGATGGAAAAACTATTGAAAAGCATGGTGTCACCATTATTGGAAATTCAAATTACGCCTCTGAAATGCCAAATGATGCCAGCCGGATGTATGGCAATAACCTTATAAATTTCTTAAAACTATTGATCGATGAGGAAGGTGGATTAAAACTGGACTTTGAAGACGAGATCGTTAAAGGCACATGTATGATCCGCAATAAAGAAATAGTTAGCGACCGACTCAAACAATTTTTTGCTTAACAATATTTATCATGGAAGAATTTCTCGTTTATTTCTATCAGAATAAAGAGGTCATATTCATTATTGCACTTTCAATTTTTCTTGGTGTGGAAGTGATCTCGAATGTACCTTCAGTACTGCACACGCCATTGATGTCGGGGGCTAATGCCATCAGTGGTGTTATCATTATCGGCGGTATTATTTTACTTGGCCATGCCGATATGAGCCGGATTAGCTTAAACCTCATACTTGGTGTATTCGCAGTAATATTTGGCACCCTGAATGTTGTTGGTGGTTTTGTCGTTACTGACAGAATGCTTGATATGTTTAAGAAAAAGAAGAAGAAATAGTTATGGATATGACTTTACAAGACCTCGGAATAACTACAGGAGATGTGATCCTGGAGATCAGCTACCTGGTGTCAGCCATATTATTTGTGATCGGACTTAAACTCATGAGCCATCCGGAATCGGCTAAGAAAGGAAATACATGGGCAGCAATTGGTATGGGGTTAGCAATGTTAACAACCTTATTCCTGCATCGTGATGCTTCAGGGCAAACGATCTCACTTATCAATGGGATTGTTATTGTAGCTGCTATCATTTTTGGTGCAATAATCGGAACTGTTGTTGCGCGTCGCATTCAGATGACAGCCATGCCCCAGTTAGTCTCTTTTTTCAATGCTACCGGTGGTGCTGCGTCAGCATTGGTTGCCCTTATGGAATATTCCAACCCGGCTAATGAATCGGCACTTGTTACTTTGCTCGGCCTGGTCATTGGCACAATTGCTTTTAGCGGGAGTATGATCGCTTATGGTAAATTGGATGGAAAGGTGGGTGACATATTTGCCAAATGGACAACCTGGTTCAATTTATTCCTGTTGCTTGTGATTACTGTAATAATGGTTTATATGCTGGCTTTCGATCATGACGCGGCCACACAGACAACACTTTCCTACATTCTGCTTGGTATTGCTTTAATCTATGGTGTGATGTTCGTAATGCCAATAGGCGGAGCGGATATGCCTGTTGTGATTTCATTACTGAACTCATTAACCGGAATTGCAGCTGCGATGGCTGGTTTTATATACAATAATCAGGCAATGATACTTGGTGGTATTTTTGTTGGTTCTGCCGGTGGAATCCTAACTCTGCTGATGTGCAAAGCGATGAACCGCTCATTGATCAACGTGATTGTTGGTGCATTTGGAGGAGGCGGTGCCGGTGTTGATCAAGACGGAGGAGCCATTAAAGAAATTACTTTGAGTGATGCATCTGTTTTACTTGCCTATTCACAAAAAGTGGTAATCGTTCCGGGTTACGGACTGGCAGTTGCACAAGCACAATTCGTTGCAAACGACCTGGTTCAGTTACTGGAAAGCAAAGGTGTGGAGGTGAAATTTGCTATTCATCCTGTTGCAGGCCGTATGCCGGGCCATATGAATGTATTGCTGGCAGAAGCTGATGTTCCTTATACCAAACTTTTGGAGATGGATGACATTAATCCTGATATGCCTAATACAGATGTTACCATTGTGATTGGCGCCAATGATGTTGTCAACCCGGCTGCACTCGATGATCCTTCAAGCCCAATTTACGGTATGCCCATTATTAATGCACACGAATCGAAAAATATTATTGTAATGAAAAGAGGTATGGGTAAAGGTTATGCAGGAATTGAAAACTTTCTGTTTTTTGATGACAAAACCCGTATGCTGTTTGGCCATGCTAAAGACTCTTTACAAGCACTTGTTAGTGAGGTAAAGGAGTTGTAATAAAAAAATTAACAGAAAAATTAACAATTAAAACGTTGCGTATTAAAAATTAATTTTTAGATTTGACCCATTATTTGATACGATGAACAGATTTTCAACATATTTCAGCTATTATTTTTTCTACTTCTTAAGATAGAAGGAGGGCTGAAATAATTTGAAAATTAAAAATATTTTAACCCTGCTAAATGCAGGGTTTTTTATTGAATAACTATGAGTGATAACAGATTTTATACATTTTTCTATTACGGTTATTTTGGATTCAAAATACTCCGGGACAATGAATAAAAACTTAATCAATATTAATTCAAAAGTCCCGGTTTAAACCGGGACTTTTTTTTATAAAATAAAAAATGACAATTAGCATACAGGGAGTAAAAGGAGCATTTCACGAAGAAGCAGCCATTAATTATTATGGTGGCGAAATTGATATTTTACCCAATATTTCATTTTATGAAGTAATTAAGAGTATCCGTGAGAACAATGCAAAAGCAGGAATTCTTGCGGTGGAGAACACCATATCCGGAACCATCCATTCTAATCTGAACCTGATCAGGGAATCGGGTTTACCCATTTGCGGAGAAGTATATTTGCAGATTGAACAAAACCTGGTCGGCTTACCCGGTATTACAATTAGCGATCTAGAAGAAGTCCACTCGCATTATATGGCTATTGATCAGTGCAGGAAATTTTTTAGAAATCATCCTCACATAAAATTAATCGAGTCGGATGATACGGCTTTAAGCATGAAAGAAATCGCTGAGAAAAAGCTTACAACAGTTGGAGCCATCGGAAGTAAAATCGGAGCTCTTCATTATGGTTTAAATATCATTGCCGAAGGAATTGAAACGAATAAAAAGAATTATACACGATTTCTCATTGTTGAAAGAGAGAACAACACCACGATCAGCGAAATTGACAAAGCGTCTATTTCAATAACATTACCAAATCATAAAGGGAGCCTTTCGAAAGTGCTCAGTATCATAGCATTTTATGATGTTGACCTGAGCAAAATTGAATCAGTTCCTGTGGTTGGCGAACCCTGGCATTACAGGTTCTATGTTGATGTGCTTTTCGACAGCCATGAGAAATACAAAAGCATGTTGCAGGCAGTAGGCCCTTTAACTGACGAACTTCAGATTTTGGGAGAATACAAGTCGGGATCAAAATCATTTGAACAAATTCATACACAATCCAAATGAGTAATTGCATAAAAATTATACCGGCAAACAGGATTCAGGGGGTTGAGGAATATTACTTCTCAAAAAAACTGGCAGAAATCAACGAACTTAAAAATCAGGGAAACCCAATTATTAACCTTGGCATTGGTAATCCTGATCTGCCGACTCATCCTGATGTGATAAACGAACTTTCTCAAGCCAGTCGCCAGGAAGGCAGCAATTACTACCAGTCATACAGGGGAATCCCTGAGTTAAGAAAAGCATTTTCAGATTGGTACGGTGAGATATATGGTGTTGATTTAAATCCTGATAACGAGATACTGCCACTTATCGGATCTAAAGAAGGTATTATGCATATCACAATGGCTTTTACCAATCCAGGCGACCAGGTGCTAATTCCAAATCCAGGGTATCCTGCTTATACTTCGGTGTCGAATCTGTTAAACTTAGACATTCATTATTATAATTTAGATGAAAGCAATAATTGGTTACCCGATATAGGGGAGCTCAATGAAATAGTAAATGATAATTGCAAAATTATCTGGTTGAATTATCCGCATATGCCGAGCGGTGCCAAAGCTGATCGGTCAGCTTTCAACGAATTAATTGAATTTGCACAATCGAAAAATATCCTGTTAGTAAACGATAATCCATACAGTTTGATACTGAACAAGGATCCGCTGAGCTTGCTGAAAAGTGATCAGTCGAAAAGCCATGTGCTGGAATTAAATTCATTAAGCAAATCGCACAATATGGCCGGATGGAGGATTGGTATGGTTGCCGGAAGTGAGGAAAATATTAATCATATCCTGAAAGTAAAAAGCAACTTCGATTCGGGTATGTTCAAACCCATTCAGCAAGCAGCTGTTAAAGCGTTGAAACTGCCCCGTTCATGGTATGATCAGATCAATAATATTTATAGCGAACGCCGCCAATTGGTCTGGCAGATATTGGATCAGATTAACTGCTTATGCAACAAGCAAACCTCTGGTATGTTCGTTTGGGCTAAAGTACCATCAGTATATGAAAACGGAGCCGAATTAGCAGATGAATTGCTGTATGACAAATCAGTTTTTGTAGCTCCGGGAATTATTTTTGGCAGCAACGGAAACAACTACATAAGAATTTCATTATGTGCCAATGTAGCCAATTTAAATGAAGCATTAAAACGAGTGGAAACAACGAAAAAGATATTAGTATGAACGTATGTATCATTGGACTTGGATTAATGGGTGGCTCAATGGCCATCGACCTGAAAAAAAGAAATTTTGCTTCTCATATTGTAGGATATGACAAAAGTGAACTTCATGCAAAAACAGCCCAAAATTTGGGAATTGTAGATGAATTGATGGAACTGGATGAAGCTGTTGCATCATCTGAGTTGGTTATACTTGCCATTCCGGCTGATGCCACAGCAGAAGTTTTACCAAAAGTTCTGGATATAATTGACAAGCAGGTGGTAACTGATGTATGCTCAATAAAAGGCAATCTTTCAGAAAAAATAAAATACCATCAAAAAAGGTCAAACTATGTTGCTGCACACCCAATGGCAGGTACGGAATACACGGGTCCATGGGCAGCAAAATCAGCTTTATTCGATGGAAAGGCGGTCATCCTTTGCGATGTCGAAAACAGCAGCGAAGAAGCCGTTCATACGGTTCGTAATATGTATGATCACCTCCATATGCGTCCGGTGTATATGAATTCATTCAATCATGATGTCCACGCCGCCTACATTTCTCATATTTCACACATCAGCTCATTTGCTCTTGCCCTGACGGTGTTGGATAAAGAGAAAAATGAAAAAAATATATTTGATCTTTCGAGCGGTGGATTTGATTCCACTGTTCGACTCGCTAAGAGTTCAGCAGATATGTGGACCCCGATTTTTGCACAAAATGCAGATAATATAATTACCGTTCTTGATACATATATCAATAAGCTTCAGGATTTTAGAGAAGCTATTGAAGAAAATAATAAAACATCAATCAATCAATTAATCACTAAAGCAAATAAGATTAAAAAAGTCTTATTATAATAATTCGAATCATGGAAGTACAATTAGATATAACGAAATTCTCTGAATGGGAAATTGGCAATACAGATAAACCATTTTTGATCGCAGGCCCATGCAGTGCAGAAACTGAAGAGCAGGTTTTAAAATCAGCACATGAGTTAAACAGGATCGGTATACAGGTATTCAGGGCAGGAATATGGAAGCCGCGAACCCGGCCTAACTCCTTTGAAGGGGTTGGCAGCAAGGGTTTAAAGTGGCTGCAAAAAGTTAAAAAAGAGACAGGAATGCTCACCAGTACCGAAGTAGCCAATGTGAAACATGTATATGAATCGCTAAGAGCCGGCATTGACATTTTATGGATAGGTGCCCGGACTACAGCCAATCCTTTTGCCATTCAGGAAATTGCCGATGCGCTTAATGGTATGGACATACCGGTATTTGTTAAAAATCCTGTTAACCCTGATGCTGAGCTGTGGCTCGGCGCTATTGAACGGCTTCAGAAAGCAGGCATTTCAAGGATAGGTGCTATCCATCGTGGATTTTCGAGTTTCGATCACAGTATTTACCGCAATCCTCCATCGTGGCAAATACCGATTGAGCTAAAAAGAAAATTACCGGATCTTCCAATTATTTGTGACCCAAGTCATATTGCGGGTAAAAGAGAATTGCTTCAGAGCATCTCGCAAAAGGCTATGGACCTGAATTATGACGGATTGATGATTGAATCGCATCCTGATCCGGATAATGCATGGAGTGATGCACAGCAACAGCTAAGTGCAGCTTCTTTACAGATCATCATTGAAAGCCTCATATTACGCCAGGTGAACCCGGAAGGAATTTCATACGACACCCTTGAGGATTTACGTTTTAAAATTGACAAACACGATAATGAATTACTTGATATCTTGCAAAAAAGGATGGAGGTAGCTGAATCAATCGGAAGATATAAAAAGCGAACCAATATGACTATTTTGCAGCCTAATCGCTGGGATGATGTCGTTGAAAACAGCCTCGTTAAGGGTAGAAAAAGAGATCTTAGCGATCGGTTTACCTCCAAAATTTTCAAAGCCATACATGAAGAATCTATCAGTAAACAAACAACTATTATGAACGGGCATCCAAATTTGAATGGACATGGAAAAGCCAATAAATAACACATTTAAAACTTTATTAGAATAACAATAGCTTAACTACCTTTTAAAGTAATTTTAAACTACTGCATGCTATTATTTATCTGAATATGCATGTTTTACATGATAATTTAGATTCTTTCTTAAGTTTTTTTTCTTACCTTTACGCTGCAAGCAATTATGAAGAATAAATGAAACAGGATTCCTTACAGATTCCCTGATATTTTTTATTATTCACGCAAAAGGAGATAAAAAAACCTCCTTAAAATGCAATGAAACATACAACCACATACGAACCAAAACAAAGAAAGGAGGTAATTATGCAAAGATAAACAAGCCTGCCAAAAAACATAAGCGGATAACAATAATTTAACATATCCGAAAAGATCCCTTCTTAAAAAACGCTTACTAAGCGTTAATTTCTCAAACTGTATACAACAGTTACATTTTACATAGTACACATAAGTTAATATTAAAAATTATTGATTATGAAAAAATTTATTATTACTGGCCAGTTGTTAATTATTTTGGTGATGGTAAGCACAATGCAATTCGGTCAAAGCGTTGAAAAAGAATGGTTAATTTCACCCCATTCGGTAGATTTTAACTCAACCCCACCAGTTGTTAGCATTTTACCAAATCAGTCACCATACGAATATACTGATTCTAACGGTGCATTTGATGATGAAGGAAACCTATTGTTTTATATCATAGACGCTCAGGTATATAATAACACAAGTAATTTTGTAGGGCTTCTTCTGGAAGCAAATAGCGGTTATTCTCTTCCGATCCGAGAAACAAATATTGTTCCCGTTCCCGGTAACAATAATCAGTTCTATGTTATTTACTCATTTGGTAGGGCATACGAAGGACAGGATTTATTGTATGCAACAATTGACTGTTCAGGTAACAACTGTTCAATCCTGAACAATGCAAATCTTTTAAGCCATTATGTTTATGGGAATAACAATGGTGTAGCTGTTTCAAGGTTATTTAGCGATAACACAAGACGCATGTACCTAGCCTCTAATGATTATATTAAAAGATTTGAAATCAGAAGTACCGGAATTATTTTCCAGGAAAACCTTTTAGTTTATCCAAATGATTATGGACTGGCAAGTTACGATTTTGACGCCGTTCAGTTAGAACTCTCAAACGATTGCTCAAAACTGGCTTGGGTAGCACTTATAATATGACTGAAAGAAGTGAAATATTTCTACCAGAATTAAACATCATCGAATTGGATACTGAAGGTAGTTTCGCTGACTATTATAGTGTTTTAGCAGCAGATAGCAATTTTGAACCAACATGGATTCATACAATAAAAGGTGTTCAAATATCGAAAGACAATACAAAAGTGTATTTCAATGTTTCAGCAGCGCTTGAAGATCCAACTGGTGGTATTTTCTGTTATGACTTTGATACACAGGAGCTTTCGAATGTTATATATGACGAATATAATTTTACTTTCCTACAGGCTGATGCAAATGGCTTTATTTATGCTGTTTCAAATGATGGTGACGATATTGGAAAGATTGATCCTACAACAAATACGATTGCAGTCGATTATTTGGATATTGACATTTATAGTACTATTGAAGCTGGCGGCATGTTTATTTATGCACTACCGGATTTATTAGATTACAATAGTGTTCTTACTCTTGAGATTTCAGCTACTTATGAATCTTGTGCAGGTATGGAAGACGGTACAGCTACAGTTAATGTTAGCGGAGGAGTACCTCCCTATACTTACCAATGGGATGACCCTACTAATCAAACAACACAGACAGCAGTAAATTTATCTCCCGGTATATATATGTGTACCGTAACAGATGCATTTAATACGAGTCTGTCAATTAGTGCTGAAGTTGTCACCGACCCAGATCTATTCACTCATATTGGTAACTGGGAGGTTTATACATTAGATGGAATTGAAAATTTTGCTGCTGTGGATGGCACTATTGAAATATTTAATGGTGGTACATTTATGATAGACGCTACTGTTGAATTCAACAGTAATTCAGGTATTATTATTCATGATGGTGGTACATTAATATTAGAGAATAATTGTATACTATCAGGACTTGCAGCTTGTGATAATAATACTTGGGATGGAATTATTATTGAAGAGCAGGGAATCTTTATTATATATAATGTTACAACAATCAGTAAAGGTGATATAACTTTTGAATCAGGATCTCAAATTTCATTAAATTATAATGCAATTTATTTAGAAGATAATAATATTATAATAAAACCGGGTAGAGAACTTGTTTTAGATCATACGTCTCTCAAAGCAATAATCGGTAAAACATGGAAAGGCATAGAAGTTTGGGGCGACTCGCAAGACAACCAGTTCGTGTACTATGGCCATCCGCTGGCACAAGGTAAACTGGCACTTTACAATTCAACAATTGAGCATGCAAAACTGGCAGTATTGCTTGCCGCAACGGACGAACAAGGAGAAATTATCTACAGTAAAACCGGTGGCATTGTTACGGCAAGAAACAGCCATTTTATTAATAACACCAAATCTCTATACGCTCTGTATTACCAAAATACCGATCCCAATTATCCCGGTAGTGAGATTGGTAACTTCAGCTACTTTAAAAACACTACTTTTACTATTAACAATAACTACATATTCGAAGACGATGTTTTTTACAAACATATCGACCTTACACATGTAAAAGGATTTAATTTCGAGGGCTGCGATTTCTTAAACACCGCCTCCGAAGCAGTCGTATCTTCATACAACTGCGGCATTATGGCATTCGACGCAGGCTTTAGCGTGGAAGGCTTATGCACCTCCTATACATATCCCTGCCCCGAAGATGATTACGACAGAAGCAACCTGAGTGGCTTTTACAGTGCCGTTTGGGCTTCATCAGACGGATCAACCATAAATACATTCAGTGTTGACCATAGTAATTTTACCGATAATGCCATTGGTGTTAAAGCAAGCAGTGTAAATAATGCTGTGATTATTTATTCCGATTTTAACATTGGTTACAACAGTAACCCGGATGCTAAAGAAGAATGTGGCGACCGGGCTATTAGCTATGGTATTGATATGCTTAGTTCGCACAGTTTTGCTATTGAAGAAAACGAATTTACTACAAGCCAGACAAGCGGTGAATATTATGGTGTGCGGATTCTTAGTAGTAATACTGTATACGATCTTATTTACAACAATACTTACAACAACCTAACCCAGGCCAACAGGGCTGAAGGAGATAACAGAGATGATAGTGATGATGACAACGGTCTAGAATACCAGTGCAATATAAATACCAATAATGAGATAGATTTTATTGTGGCGAACTTTGTGGGAATTGATGCACAAATAAAAACCAGAATGGGGAACAATACCCTGGCTTCAGGCAACACCTTTACTGATAACATTAATGCTATGCACTTTATCAATGAAGGTACACAAAACATCAACTACTATTGGTGCGAACTGAGCAGTTGTGAATTCGAGGAGCCTCTGTATTACAATACGGATATCTATTTTCAACCAATTGATGTTAGCACATCCAACAGCTGCCCTTCACATTACGGCGGTGGCGGAATAGAAGTCAAACTAAGTGATGTCCAACGTACACAGAAAGAACTGGATTTTTCTGACAATCTTAACGATTACAACAGCGTATTGTCGCTGTATGAATCATTGGAAGACGGTGGAAATACAACAAGCGAACTGCTTGATATTGCCACGGCACAGCCTGCTGACATGTGGGAGCTGAGGTCGCAATTATTGGGACATTCACCTTACTTATCGCACGAAGTATTGAAAGAAGCTGCTGATAAAACGGATGTGCTGCCCGATGGCGTACTGTTCGAAATACTTTCTGCCAATCCCGATGAACTGCGCAATACTGATTTAATTGAATACCTTGAAAACAAGGAAGAACCACTGCCTGATTATATGATCAGCATTTTACAACAAATGGCAGGGGGTATAACCGCCAAAACTGTAATAAAGATGGAAATGGGCAGATCTTTTACAGCCAAAACAATGGCAGCTTACGACATCATCCGCAGCATACTTAACGACAGCACCTATGATGCTGCTGACCTGCGTGGATGGCTCGGTAACCTGCAATCGTACAATGCCGACAGGCAAATCATCAGTTCGTGGCTACAAGAAGGCAATACGGCTGATGCTGTAAATCTGCTGAATATGTTGCCTGCCCTGTATGAGTTGGAGGGTGATGCGCTTGAAGCATATAACGATTATGTGCAAATAATTAATTTACAAGTGAGTTTACAAAACGAAGGACGTAACATCATGCAGTTGAATAGCAACGAATTAGATGAACTGGCTGATTTAGCTGAAAACGGACTTGGAACAGCACGCCAATCAGCACGTAATATTTTGCAATATGCATACGAACACCAATATTATGACTGTCCGTGTGATAATGATACCACTACAAAAAGTGCACATGTTAAATTGCCGCCCAATATGGTTGCCGATGCATTACAGATTGAGGCTTATCCCAGCCCGGCAGGCACATGGGTAACTTTTGATTATGTGCTGCCGTTGAACGAGACCGAAGCATTAATTACGATAAGCGATGTAAACGGAAAAACCATTAAACGGATAAGCTTATCTGCTGCTCGCGGCCAGAAAGTAGTTGAAGTCCGTAACATTCATAACGGCATCTGGTTTTATACACTGCATTCAGGCGTCCAAACCAAATCAGGCAAACTTGTAATACAACATTAACAGAAACTGTTTGTTATTCCGAGGGAAGTTATGCCTTAGCATAACGACGAGGAATCTCCTGGGCAAAACCCAAATCTCCAGGAGATTCTTCTCTTTCAAATAATTTTAATTACTAACTTTGTAACAGCACTACTATGAATCATAATATGAAAACATACGCCCAACTTCGGACTCCCTTCTTCCGTCTTCGGTCTTCCGTCTCCTTCTTCTCTATCATTTTAACAATTAACATTTTCCTTATAACTATTAACCCCACAACTGCCCAGCAGTTAGACATCCAGTGGCAAAATTGTTTCGGTGATAATGAAAGTAATAAAGCTTCCTGTATTACTCCCACAAATCAAGGATACCTTTTCGGAATGATGGCCATAGAAGAGGGCCCGCCTAATTTTCATGGAAATGCTGATGTTTGGCTGATACATATTGATACAGTGGGCAACATGTTGTGGGAAAACTGCTATGGGGGTAGTGGAGGTGACTGGCCCCTCAAATTAATCAGGGTTTCGGAAAACGAATACTATCTTTATGCCATGTCTAATTCAACCGACGGAGATGTGCAATCCGAAAATCGTGGGAATACAGACATATGGATTGTAAAAATGAATGGAAATGGCGATATTATCTGGGAACGTTGTTATGGCAGCAGCCATAGCGAAGAAGGTAGGACAGCACAATTATGCCCCGATGGCGGATTGTTGCTGCTCAGCAGGGTAACTACGGCTGATGGCGATGTGAGTGAGTATTTTGGGAGTTCGGATATTTGGCTTACAAAAATTGACAGCCTTGGCAATATTGAATGGGAAAAAACTTACGGCAACCAATACCTTGATAATGTCATCGACATTCTGCTTACATCTGATAGCTGCATATTACTTACAGGTGCCAACGATAAGGCCGGTGGTATGGTAACATGCCACCCCAATGCCGATTATGCTACAGATGTGTGGCTGTTAAAATTAGACATGCTTGGCAACATCATTTGGCAAGGCTGCTATGGAGGCACCTACTACGATTTAGCCAAACGTGTTGTGGAAGTAAGTGATGGGTACATAATTGCTGCATCTACCAACTCAAATGACGGGGATGTGAGTGGTTATCATGGTGTACCCGGTGAGCCTGGAAAAAAAGACATTTGGGTATTCAAGATTAATTTTGAAGGCAACCTATTGTGGCAAAGATGTTTTTTGGGGGGGGGGTATGAATCTCTTAAATATTTTTCTCAAACAGAAAACGGAAGCTTTATTATTATTGGTTCTACATCTTCCAATGATAGTGATGTATCAGGTAACCATTCCACGCCTGGCGAACGTGACATTTGGATGTTTGAATTTAGTGATGGTGGTGAATTGCTTTGGCAACGCTGCTATGGAGGCTGGAGGCAGGAAGGTCTTGAAGGTACGCCTGTCTATAAAATAAGCGATTATAATTATGTTATTGCCGCCAATACCAATTATGCCACAGATGATGTACAATGTGAAACAGTAGATTATTCAGGTGATGCCTGGGTATTTGAAATAAAAGACACAACCGTTGGTATACAGCAAACGCCAATAAACACACAGTTATCAGTGTACCCCAACCCTGCTAACAACTATGTTGTTTTTGAAACTAACAAAAATGTCATTCTGAATGCAAACGGGGGAATGCAGGGAAGTGCGAATGAAGAATCTTCTCAGAACAACCCACAATCTCCTGCCAAAATAACCATAACCACCACCCTCGGCCAACAAATAGCACAATTAGAGGTGAAAGTAGATAAAACGGTATGGGATACAAGAAGTATCCAGTCAGGTGTTTATTTTTATTTTCTACAAATAGAAGAAAAACGGTATAGTGGGAAAGTGATTGTACAGAAATAAAATCTGAAACTCTTACGTTCCTTCGTCGCTCTGAATTAAACGGGAAATTTAAAATTTTCAAACTTCTTTGGATTTCTATAATTTTTTTCCATCTTTGTACCCATCAATCTGAAAACAGATAATGATTCAAACAACAAATAAAATATGGTGGTGGCTTTTTTCACGTGAAAATAGTGAGGAAGGATAGCCTGTATTATAAAAATACTAGAAACGGTTTGTCGAACTCACGACAAGCCGTTTTTTTATGAAAGAAACTATGATTAAAGAGAAAATAACTATAAAGTCATTCAGCAAAAAGTATCTGGCAGATATGATTACTCCTGTTGGTCTTTATTTGAAATTGAGGGACGAGTTCAACGGCGGGCTTCTGCTTGAAAGCTCTGATTATCAGACAAAAGAAAACTCTTATTCATTTTTATGTTTCGATCCTCTTTTAGGCTTTAAAATTGAAAATGACCATTTGACATTTTCTACAAAGGATTCCAAAACAGTTGAAGACATCTCAACGACTAAAGAAAAAACTGTTGAACTCATAGAGGATTTTATTGATAGAGTTGATTTAGATGGTGATGAAATTTCAACCAACTATGGTGGATTTTTTGGCTATACAACATTTGACGCAATACCTTATTTTGAGAATATTGAGTTTGATAAGGATAAAATAACATTACAAATTCCTGAAATGCAATATTCATTATTCAGGGTAGTGATTGTGATCAATCATTTTAATAATGAATTATTTGTCATCCTGAATTCGACAGAAAGCAAGGAACCTGATTTTGAAGAAATTGATGTATTGCTTAATAACAACGATAATCCTGCCTTTACTTTTAATGCAATTGGAAAGGAAACTTCTTCAACTGATGATGACGAATTTAAAGAGCTGGTGAAAAAAGCAAAGTACCATTGTCAGCGTGGTGACGTATTCCAGTTGGTACTTTCAAAAAGATTTTCACAGGAATTCAGCGGTGATGATTTCAATGTTTACAGGGCGTTACGATCTATCAATCCATCTCCTTATTTATTCTATTTTGATTATGGTGGTTTTCGGATTTTTGGTTCTTCACCCGAAGCTCAATTGATCATCAATAAAGGCAAAGCACAGATTCACCCGATTGCCGGAACCTACCGGCGAACGGGGGATGATGAAACTGACAGATTAGCAGCACTTGAATTACTTGAAGATCCAAAGGAAAATTCCGAACATGTGATGTTGGTTGACCTTGCACGTAACGATCTGAGCAGAAATACAAAAAAGGTTCATGTTGAAACGTATAAGGAAATACAGTATTTCAGTCATGTAATTCATTTGGTTTCAAAAGTGGAAGGTGAGCTGGATGAAGAAAGTAAAAGCATGAGGATTTATGCCGACACTTTCCCTGCCGGAACACTTTCAGGAGCGCCAAAATACAAGGCTTTAGAACTGATTAATAAATACGAGAAAGAAAACAGGAGTTTTTACGGAGGAGCCATCGGTTTCTTAAAACTAAATGGCGAGCTGAACCATGCCATCCTGATCCGCTCCTTTCTCAGTATGAATAATACTTTGTATTTTCAGGCCGGGGCGGGTATTGTAATTGGTTCAAGCGAAGAAAATGAATTGCAGGAAGTGAAAAATAAATCAGAAGCTCTACGAAAAGCGGTATTAATGGCTAATGAATTATGACAAATACTATTTAAAGAAATTAATTATTATTAACCACAAAGTCGCACGAAGTACGGCTCAAAGAAACACAAAGAAAAAATGAATATTGAAAGAGTTTTTAAAACAGTTTTAGATTGTTCTTTTAAAGTACACACTGTATTAGGCCCGGGTTTACTTGAAAGTTCCTATGAAGAATGCTTGTATTATGAACTTAAACAATCAGGTTTAATAGTTCAAAAACAGAAGCCTTTACCCTTAATTTATGAAGAAGTGAAACTTGAGATTGGATATAGAGTTGATTTATTAGTAGAAAATAAAGTGATTGTAGAAATAAAATCAGTTGAATCCTTGGCCGACATACATATGGCACAAATCTTAACTTATATGAAACTTTCAGACTGTAAACTGGGCTTGCTGGTAAACTTTAATGTAAGAAGCTTAAAAGACGGAATAAAAAGAGTCATCCTTTAAACTTCGTGCCCTTTGTGAAAAACACTTCGTGTCACTTAGTGGTAAAAAAGAAGAATTAACCACAAAGTCGCACAAAGTAAAACACTAAAGACACAAAAAGAAATATGGAAATTAAAAAAACATTCTTTAAACTCCACGCACTTTGTGAAAAACACTTCGTGTCACTTAGTGGTTAAAAAAAGATAAAAATGAAAAAAATACTGATCATTGATAATTACGATTCGTTTACTTATAACCTTGTTCAGATGGTTGATGAGAATTTTAAAGGCACCTATGCCGTTAAACGAAACGACGAAATCGAATTAAAAGAAATAGAAGAATATGACGGAATCATCCTGTCACCCGGACCCGGTATCCCTGATGAAGCTGGCCTTCTAAAACAAATCATAGAGATCTATGGGCCTACAAAGAAAATTTTTGGAGTTTGTCTTGGTTTGCAGGCCATCGGAGAAGTTTATGGCACCAAGCTGAAAAATCTTGATAAAGTGTACCATGGTGTAAAAACTAAGATGAAAGTCGTCAATCAGTCAGATACTACCTTCAAAAATATTCCTTCAGAATTCGAAGCAGGCCGTTACCATTCATGGATTGTTGACAAAAAAAGTTTACCGGAATCTATCGAAATAACTTGTGTTGATGATAATAATGAAATTATGGCGGCACAGCACAAAGAGCATGACGTTCGGGGTGTTCAGTTCCATCCCGAATCCATATTAACCGAATTCGGAGAACAAATGATCATCAACTTTTTAAACTCATAACATGCAGCAGATACTCAATCAGTTATTTGAACACCAGCATCTTGATAAGGAACAGGCACGAGAGATCCTGATCAATATTGCAAACCAGCAATACAATCCATCGCAGGTGGCAGCATTTATAACTGTTTTTTTAATGCGCTCGGTTAGTGTTGAGGAGTTAAAAGGATTTCGTGAAGCCTTACTCGAATTATGCATAAAAATTGATTTTTCTGATTTCAATACGATTGATCTGTGCGGAACCGGAGGCGATGGCAAAAACACGTTCAATATTTCCACATTATCTTCATTTGTTGTTGCAGGAGCAGGATACAAGGTGGCTAAACACGGCAATTATGGTGTGTCGTCAGTAAGTGGTTCATCAAATGTGCTGGAACATCTGGGTTTCAAATTTACAAATGATACAGACCTGTTAAAAAAGCAACTGGATACGGCAAATATTTCTTTTTTGCATGCACCGCTTTTCCACCCTGCCATGAAAACAGTAGCTCCTATCCGCAAAGAATTAGGAATAAAAACATTCTTCAATATGCTCGGGCCTCTGGTAAATCCTTCACAACCACAAAACCAGATCGTTGGTGTATTTGATTTAAAAGTAATGAGACTATACCATTATATTCATCAGGGTCTTGATAAAAATTACACAATTATCCACTCGCTGGACGGTTATGATGAGATTTCACTTACAAGCCCGTTTAAAATGATTGGAAACACGAAAGAAGAAATAATTGAGCCTGAATCGATGGGATTTGACACACTTAAACAATACGAAATTACGGGAGGTAGTTCTATTGAAGATGCTGCAAAAACATTTATGAATGTACTGAACGATGAAACTACGGACGCTCAAAAAAATGTGGTGATCGCTAATTCAGCAATAGCTATTCACTGTATTCACCCAAATTCTTCAATTGAAGATTGCATCACTCAGGCCAGCTTATCTATTGAAAGCGGAAAAGCATTAACATCATTTAAAACACTTTTATCAATTAATTAAGTATGAACATACTCGATAAAATAGTCGCACATAAAAGAAAAGAAGTAGATGAAAGAAAGGAGCTATACCCGATCAAGCTACTTCAGAAATCATTGTATTTCTCTTCTCCAACTGTTTCGTTGAAAAAGTATCTTTCGCGTGAAGATAAAAACGGAATCATAGCTGAGTTTAAAAGAAGTTCACCTTCAAAAGGCATCATAAATGCCTATGCTGATGTTGAAGAAACCTCAATTGGTTATATGAGGGCAGGTGCTTCTGCGCTGTCGGTTATAACAGACAATCATTTTTTTGGTGGTTCAAATGAAGATTTGAAGATAGCAAGGAAGTTTAACTTTTGCCCTATTTTAAGGAAAGAATTCATTATTGACGAATACCAGTTATTTGAAGCGCGCTCAATAGGCGCGGATGCGATATTGCTGATTGCTGAAATACTAAGTGAAAAAGAGGTCAGGCAATTATCTGAAATAGCTAAATCACTCGATTTGGAAGTGCTGATGGAAGTTCACTCGAAAGATCAACTTGAGAAAATATCAGATGCGGTGGATATCATTGGTGTGAATAACCGTAACCTGGAAACGTTCGAGGTAGATATAAATACTTCATTTGATCTGCTTAAATATATTCCATCCGACAAGTATAAAATATCGGAAAGCGGTATCAGTGAACCGGAAATTGTGTGCCGACTGAAAGAAGCCGGTTTCAACGGATTTTTAATAGGAGAACTCTTTATGCAGTCATCGCATCCGGGAAGAAAATGCGCGAAATTTATTGATGAATTAAACCAGTTAGTTAACTGTCAACCTGTAAATCAGGAATAACATGCTCGTAAAAGTTTGTGGCACGGCAGATCAGGAATTTCTTCATCGAATTGATGAAATGCAAATCGATTTTATCGGTTTTATTTTCTATCAGAGATCAAAGCGGTGCATCGCTGATAAAATACCTGCTAACCAGATACTGTCTATTTCCAAACATATTAAAAAAGTCGGTGTTTTTGTAAATGAGAAAATAGAAAATATTATTGATATCGCAAACAATTACCACCTTGATTTCATCCAACTTCATGGTGATGAAGATATTTCTTTTGTTAATCAACTTTCTAAAAAAACTCAAATAATTAAAGCATTCAGGATAGATAAAGATTTCAAATTTGAAAAAATAACACCCTATGAAAGTGATTGTGCATATTTTCTCTTCGACACCAGAGATCAACTATACGGAGGCACAGGAAAAAAATTCAAATGGGAGTTGCTTCAGAATTATAAAGGGAATACACCATTTTTTTTAAGCGGAGGCATAACTCCCAAAGACACACAACAAATCATCGAATTTAATCATCCCATGTTTATGGGAATAGATATAAACAGCGGCTTTGAAATTGAGCCGGGTGTAAAAGACATAAATCAAATAAAAATATTTTTAAATCATTTGACATGAGCTATAGAATTGATCAAAATGGCTATTACGGAAATTATGGAGGTGCTTATATTCCTGAAATGCTTCACCAGAACATCAGGCAGCTTCAGGACAACTACCTGAAAATCATCAACAATAAATCATTCAAGGAGGAGTACAAGAAACTCCTGAATGACTACGCCGGCAGGCCAAGCCCCTTGTATTATGCCAAAAGGCTGTCCAAAAAATACAATTGCAAAATTTACCTGAAACGTGAAGATCTGAATCATACAGGGTCGCATAAGATTAACAACACACTGGGGCAAATTCTTGTAGCTAAACATATGAAAAAAAAGCGCATCATTGCCGAGACCGGAGCAGGACAACATGGTGTTGCCACAGCAACTGTTTGTGCCCTTATGGATCTCGAATGCGTAGTTTATATGGGCGCATTGGATGTGAAGCGGCAAGCACCTAATGTAGCGAAAATGAAAATGCTGGGAGCAAAGGTAATTACAGCATACTCAGGTAGCCAGACACTTAAAGATGCGACGAATGAAGCCATTCGCGACTGGATTAATAACCCGGAGGATACCTATTACCTGATTGGTTCAGTGGTGGGGCCTCACCCCTATCCTGATATGGTAGCCCATTTCCAATCTGTAATTAGTGAAGAATTGCAGCAGCAATTGTTGGAAAAAGAAGGAACGACAGATCCTGACCGGATTCTGGCATGCATTGGCGGTGGAAGTAATGCAGCGGGTATCTTTTACCATTACCTCGACAATAAAAAAGTACAACTTCTTGCTGCTGAAGGTGCAGGTAAAGGAATAGATTCAGGTGAGTCGGCAGCAACCAGTATTTTAGGACGAGACGGTATAATTCACGGTAGTAAAACATTGTTAATGCAAACCCCTGACGGGCAAATCACTGAACCTTATTCTTTATCAGCCGGCCTCGATTATCCGGGAATAGGCCCCTTACTCGCACACCTTATAAAGGAAAAACGGCTGGACGTATACCCGATTACTGACATTGAGGCACTGGAAGCCGCCATGGAATTAACGAAGCTTGAAGGCATCATCCCGGCATTGGAATCAGCACATGCATTGGGTGTTCTTCCAAAATTAGAAACTAAAAATGACGAAATCATTGTAATAAATCTATCAGGAAGAGGTGATAAAGACATGGATGCCTATCAGAAACATTTTAAGTATGCTAAAAAGCATCCGAAAGACAATCTGGAAAAAAGCTTCCTGTTCGTACCATAAACCATAGCAAGATGAAAAAAATAAAAGAAATATTAAAATCAAAGAAGCTGTTAAGTATATTTTTAACAGCAGGATTTCCAACCGTTGACAGAACCATTGAAATTTTAACAGAAATTGAAGATTATGGTGTGGATTTCGTGGAACTTGGGATGCCTTTTTCCGATCCGCTTGCCGATGGCGAAACCATTCAGCAAAGCAGTGTAACCGCTATCAGAAACGGCATGACGCTTCCCAACTACTTTGAAGTATTGAAAATAGTTCGGGAAAAAACCGACCTTCCGATTGTATATATGGGCTATTTAAACCAGATCATGCAATATGATGTGGTCGAATTCTGTAAAAAATGTAACGAATTAAATATTCAAAATCTCATCATTCCCGATTTACCGATCGAAATTTATGAAAAAGAATATAAATCCATATTTGAGAAACATGGATTGCTCATGAGTTTTTTAATTACACCTACCACTTCCGATGAGAGGATCAGGAAAATTGAAGAAGTAACTACCGGATTTATATATGTTGTTTCAAGTAGTTCAATCACCGGGAAAAGAGGGAAAATTACCAGGAAATTAAGGGCTCATTATGAAAAAATTAAAGCAATGAATCTCGCTAAACCCACAATGATCGGTTTTGGCATTTACGACAAAAGAACCTTTGAATTTGCCTGTAAATTTGCCAACGGTGCAATAATAGGCAGCGAGTTCATCAGGTATGTTGCAAAAGAGAATGCAGCTGAATTTTTAACTTCTTTAAAAGCATAATAATGATCATTCAGCTTGAAAATAATATATCTGAAGAAAGGTTAAAGAGAATTAAAGAGCAGGTTTCAAATATCGGGTTCGATAGTAAACTAGTAAAAACCCAGTTCAGAAATTACCTTGTTGGTATCGGAAAAAACGATATTGATCTAAGAACAATAGGTTCGATGGAAGGGATTACAGATATCCATCGTGTGAGTGATCAGTATAAACTGGTGTCAGCCAAATGGAAAGTAAATCACACTCCTGTTGAGCTGGGAGATGGGATACATATCGGAAATGGCAATTTCGGGATTATGGCCGGTCCCTGTTCTATTGAAAGTGAAGAGCAGGTTATTCATACGGTTGAACATCTGAAAAAAAATAATGTCAAAATAATGCGGGGCGGGGTTTATAAGCCACGCAGTTCGCCATACAGTTTCCGGGGACTTGGAATTGAAGGCCTTAAGATGTTTCACAAGCATTGTTCTGAGAATGATATCAAGATTATTACCGAGGTGATGCAGGTTTCTCAGATTGATCAGATGATTGATTATGTGGATATTTTTCAGGTAGGTGCGCGTAATGCACAAAATTTCAATTTGCTTGATGCTCTTGGAAAAGTAAACAAACCCGTTATGATTAAGCGGGGTATTGCCGGAACTATTGATGAACTGCTGCAAGCCGCTGAATATGTTTTCTCGAATGGAAATGAAAATATTTTGCTTTGTGAAAGAGGTATCAGAACATTCGAAAAGGCGTACAGAAATACATTAGACCTAAATGCTGTTGCTATCCTTAAAGAAAAATCTCATCTGCCGGTTATAGTAGATTCATCACATGGTATTGGCATCAGGAGATTTATTGAGCCCATGACACTGGCAGGTATTATGGCCGGTGCAGACGGCATAATCATCGAAGTACATGAAGAGCCTGAAAAGGCTATCTCAGACGGACAGCAGAGCCTCAATTTTGAAGAGGCAAATATTCTATATAAAAATGTACGTGCCATCCTTAAAGCCAAACGACAGCTTAATTAACATTACCGGCGAGTTTTTCAACGTATGCCACTATTTTTCAGTTTGGGTTTCATTTTGCTATTTTCGAGGCATTTACTGGACTTTTGGGTATTATTCCTTATATTTGTGTCACCTAGATATGTTAACCTTATTCGGATTAGAAAACGCGATGAAACTCCAAATAAAATGCCATGAAAACCAAATTAATTTTAGTTCTGTTATTTGCCATTCTAATGGGCTTTAACGTACAAGCCCAATTTGTAAAACCATCATACAGTAAAGCAAGACAAGTAGAAAACGAGATCAAGAGACAAAAGAAAAAAGAAAAAGAAGAGGAAGAGAAGCAAGAAAAGCAGGAGAAGCAAGCAAAACAAGAAGACCCGAAGGCTACAGAAGAACAAACTGATCCCATAGCAAAAGATCCTCAATTGGTGTGGTCAAAATATGATTTTATACCGGGCGACAAGGTAATCTTTGAAGATGACCTTCTTGGCGAGGAGAACGGTGAGTTCCCATCCCGATGGGATTTACAATATGGAAATGTTGAGATTGCTCAATTTGGAGGAGAAAACGTCATAATGTTCATGTCCGGTTCAAGCTGTATAATACCTTATTTAAAAAATCCTGAACAGGATTATCTGCCCGATATTTTCACCATTGAGTTTGATGTTTATTACGATGTTGAACCACATTCAGGAAAATATTACGTGTTTTTATATGATAAGAAAAACCAAACTGGCTCTGGTCAGAGCTTAAAAAATATTAATTTATTCCCAGGTGGAATTAAATTCGATGTATCTACAAATCTTGTTGAGGGAGGGGACGGACTTTGGTACAATAGTACAAAACCATTCTGGAGACATATTGCGATTGGATTCAACATTCGCTCTTTGAAAGTGTATTACGATGATGTAAGGATGCTAAACATTCCGCATCTTGGATTTAATCCAACCGGATTGTCCGTTTCGATCATCAATACAAATCCTGTTAATTTCTATATGAAAAATATAAGGATTGCCGAAGGTGGGCAAAAACTTTACGATAAATTTTTACAAGACGGAAAGATCATTGCCACAGGTATCAGATTTGATGTAGGAAAAGCCACATTGAAACCCGAATCAATGGGAATCATTAATAAAATTGTTAAAATGATGCAGCAGCATCCTGAACTGAATTTCAGTGTTGAAGGCCATACCGACAACGATGGTGATGATGCCAGCAATTTGAAGCTCTCTGAAGATCGAGCTAAAACCGTAATGAATACCATGGTAAAGCTGGGCATATCAGCTGACAGGTTAACTGCAAAAGGACTGGGCGAAAGCATGCCTATGGATACCAACAGCACACCCGAAGGCAAGGCCAACAACCGCAGGGTGGAATTCGTAAAAATGTAATTCATTAAAACAATTTAAAACCAAAAAAAATGAAACGAAGAATTTCAATTATCGCTATCGTAATTTTTTGTGCCTTATCATTTAATGCCATTGGCCAGTTTCAGGCAACAATGAAATACACACTTTCAAATGAAGAGAAGGAATTCAAAGTTTTCAACGACGAAAACCGCTACCGCTACGAATTTAATGAAGACGGACAGGCAGGTGTTGTTATTGTTTTAAGTGAAACCGGTGAAGTACTTATACTTATGCCGCAGCAAAAAATGGCTATGAAAACAATCTCCACAAGTATAATGAGCATGGCCAACGATCCATTATTAGCTTATGAGTACCAGGTGGAACAGGGAGGAACTGAAAAAGTAATTGGTAACGAAGAAGTAAACGGAATCAATTGCATTAAAAAAGAGTTGTATAACGACAGCAACCAGCTTTTGTACACCATATGGTATTCAGAAAAATATGATTTTCCAATTAAAATGGTAAGCCATATAGATGTAACCGGAAATACAAATATGGAACTGAAGGATATTCAGGATTGGACACCTGATGACACCCATTTTGAGATCCCGGAAGGATACATGATCATGGATCAAAAAACAATGATACCTGAACATTAAAAAAAAATAGCTTGTTTTGATCATATCGTCACCCGATATAATGACAGACAAGATTAGAAAGAAATAATTTCATTATTTAAATATTTAACCCTATGAAAACAAAAACATTATTATTCGCTATTGCACTTATTTTTATGTTAAGTGCTTTTGGACAGAAGCCAACACTTGAGTT
>Ga0164313_10000782_pt1 | contig 26656 bp, 24 predicted proteins | sample GuaBasSedimGuay4_FD_113735 | JGI IMG/M metagenome (GOLD analysis project Ga0164313, IMG submission 113735) | Subseafloor sediment microbial communities from Guaymas Basin, Gulf of California, Mexico - Guay4, Core 4569-4, 0-3 cm | ecosystem: Environmental > Aquatic > Marine > Hydrothermal vents... | reverse complement strand
TACCCTGAAATATGCGATACGGCCAACAAATGGGTCTGTGGCGATCTTAAATGCAAGGGCTGAGAATGGTTCTTCTACTGATGGGGCTCTTTCTTCGTTCTTCTGGGTAAAAGGATTTTCTCCGACCACTGGTGGAAGGTCGAGCGGGGAGGGGAGGTAATATGAAACGGCGTCGATAAGTTTCTGTACGCCTTTGTTCTTGAATGAAGATCCGCAGAATACCGGGGTGATCTTAAGTTCGAGCGTTGCTTTTCTTACAGATTCGATAAGCTCTTCCTTAGTAATGCTCTCCGGTGATTCGAGGAATTTATCCAGAAGGGCTTCATTGTCTTCAGCAGCTCCTTCTATGATCCTGGTACGGTATTTATCAACGGTCTCTTTCAATTCTTCCGGGATATCTATCTCCTGGTATTTCACACCAAAGTTTTCTTCATCCCAGCTATAAGCTTTATTTTCGATCAGGTCGACAATCCCGCTGAATCCGTCTTCTTCCCCGATGGGAATCTGCATGATAACGGGCTTAGCTCCGAGTTTCTCCTTGATCTGTCCGACTACCTTGTAAAAATCAGCACCGGAGCGGTCCATCTTGTTTACGAAGCTGATGCGTGGCACATCATATTTGTCGGCCTGGCGCCAAACGGTCTCCGATTGTGGCTCAACACCGCCTACAGCACAAAAGAGTGCAACAGCGCCATCGAGTACGCGCAGTGAACGCTCAACCTCTACGGTAAAATCGACATGCCCCGGAGTATCAATAATATTAATACGATACTTCTGAGCATCGGTGGTCCAGTATACCGTGGTGGCAGCAGAGGTAATGGTGATGCCCCTTTCCTGTTCCTGGGCCATCCAGTCCATGGTTGCAGTACCTTCATGTACTTCGCCAACCTTGTAATTGATACCGGTATAATACAATACACGCTCCGTCGTTGTGGTTTTACCCGCATCGATGTGAGCCATAATGCCAATGTTACGCGTGTATGTTAAATTTTCCGGCATCCCTTGTTTTCTGTACTAGAACCTGAAATGACTGAAAGCTTTGTTAGCTTCTGCCATACGGTGTGTATCTTCTTTTTTCTTGAAAGCTGAACCTTCATCCTTATATGCGGCCAGGATCTCACCTGCGAGCTTTTCGCCCATGGTCTTTTCGTGGCGCTTGCGGGAGAAGTTGATCAGGTTTTTCATACCAATCGACATTTTCCTGCCCGGCCTGATCTCTGAAGGAATCTGGAAGGTAGCACCACCTATCCTGCGGCTTCTTACTTCCACAGCAGGTGTTACGTTGGCCAGTCCTTTTTTCCAAACCTCTACAGGATCTTCCTTGGTTTTTTCTGCAACGATGTCCATGGCTTCATAGAAGATCTCGTATGCGATATTCTTCTTTCCGCTGTACATCATGTTGTTCACAAATTTGGTAACCAGGGTGTCGCCGTATTTGGGATCAGGAAGAATAGTCCGTTTCTTAGGTTTTGATTTCCTCATCGTTGTATTATATTATAATTGTATGTTTTATTTCTTAGGTCTCTTGGTGCCATACTTTGATCTCCGTTGTGTCCTGCCTTCAACACCTGAGGTATCGAGTGCACCCCTGATGATGTGGTAACGAACACCGGGAAGGTCTTTCACCCTGCCACCACGGATCATCACGATGGAGTGTTCCTGCAGGTTGTGGCCTTCGCCCGGAATGTAGGCATTCACTTCTTTTCCATTTGTTAACCTTACCCTGGCCACCTTACGCATGGCTGAGTTAGGTTTCTTTGGGGTCGTAGTATAAACCCTTACGCAAACACCCCTGCGTTGTGGACATGAATCCAGTGCAGGTGATTTGCTTTTGTCAGTTAATTTCTTGCGTCCCTTGCGAACTAATTGCTGTATTGTTGGCATATTAAGACTTATTAGTTGTTTTTAATCCCCTCAAATAGAGATGTTTAACATTCTTGTTTTTCGAAAATCTGCGGGAAGGAGATATAGGGTAGGTCTTTGAAGACTTGTCCCGTGTTCTTGGGATGGAACCTATATCTGTCTTAAATTGTCAGGTATCCTTAGGATTTTCAGCTCTTTCAGACGTATCATCCAAAGCGGCTGCAAAGGTAAAAATACTTTTTTTAAATACAAGACATTTATCAAAAAAAAATCTGATATACGATATTCAATATCACAAGTGTTCGATATAATCTATCGTAGCTAAACAAACTAAGGAGATCTCTCAGTCGCATAGCTCCTTCGAGAAGACAATGTTTGCTTTTTAACATAAGAAGGGCGCGGCGCATCACTGAAATCAAATTATTGAGCGCCGCGCCTCCGCTGAGTAGCTATGGCGCTCGCGGAAGCCACGAGGGATAATTTAATTGTTTCTGCAGTGAGTGTCTACAAGAATATCAGAAAATCACAAGAACTTTTCCCGGACATCAATAATTCAATATTTGAGATTCTTCACTATTAAGATTTTTTTACCTTACATTTGTATCTACGCAAGAGAGGCTAATACGATGAAAGAAAAGTACTTTACGGCTGAAAACATCGAACAGGAATCCAATGAGATGATTGAGGAGGTAAAGTATTATTCAGGGATGAGAATGTTTAAACCCGACCATGGGCATATAGCCCTGCTGGTGGTCGACATGCAAAACTATTTTCTGCATCCCGACGAACATGCCTTTGTACCCTCCGGTCCGGAAGTAGTCCCCAACATTTTAAAGATCATGAAATCCTGCCTGGGAAAAGAGATCCCTGTCATTTTATCCCGTCACGTGAACACGAAAGAGGATGCAGGGATGATGGGTGTTCGATGGCATGAACTCATCAAAGAAAATGATCCGAGAAGCGAGATAATTGAAAAGATCGCTTCCATGGGCGGTGAGCTCTTGAAAAAGAGCCAGTTCGACTGCTTTTATGAGACTGATCTGGAACAAAAGCTAAAGGATGCCGGTATCCGTCAGCTGATCATTACAGGCGTAATGACCAACCTCTGCGTAGAGAGCACTGCCCGATCGGCCTTTATCAAAGGATTTGAAGTGGTGATACCTGTCGATGCCACGGCCGCATACAATTATGAATTCCATCTGGCCACTTTCCTCAACATTGCTTATATGTTTACCCGCCCCATGAAATCACAGGCGCTTATTGATCTGCTGAAAAATGCCTGAAAAAAAAGTGATCATCATTGGTGGAGGACCCGCAGGGGTGGCCTGTGCCGTACAGCTAAAAAGGTATGGGGTCGATCCATTGTTAATTGAAAAAGAAACGATTGGAGGCCTGGTAAAAAATGCCTGGCGGATGGATAATTATCCGGGCTATCCGGAAGGGATATCAGGGAGCGTTTTTGCTGAGAAGCTGAAGGCGCATCTCGAGAGGTTTGAAGTCAGATACCAGAAAAGCGAAATACGAAATGCGAAGTTTATTAACGGGATATTTATTCTGGAAACGAATGACGAAAAGATCAGTTGTGATATCCTGGTAATTGCAAGTGGTACCAGACCCCGAAAATCTACTTGCGACAACGAATTTACAGAGGTATTTCCATTATTGGGTGCAAAGAATAAAAAGATCAGTATTGTGGGTGCAGGCGATGCTGCTTTCGATTATGCCATGAGCCTGTGTGAACATAATGAGGTACATATTTTTAATCGCGGTGATAGGATAAAATGTGTGCCTGCCCTGCTGAAAATTGCTGAAAAACAGAAGAATATATCGTATCACGAGAATTCTATGCCTGTCGGTTCATTCGATTATACTATTTTTGCCACCGGCCGGGAAGCAGACCTGGATTGTCTTTCAGAGGAACTGAAAAATAGGCTGGAACAGCTTAAACAGGACGGCCTTTTATATGTTATAGGAGATGTAAAGAACGGAATGCTCAGGCAAACAACTGTCGCTACCGGCGACGGGATACGGGCAGCCATGGCCATCACGGACAGGATAAAAGCAGAATGAGGGTAATAAGCAAGACACAGGAACACGAGATCGCTTCGGTATTTGTAGCCGAGAACGGAGATGGCAAACTCATAGAATTTGTTGAATCCACACAACCTCCTATGGTCATCAGTAAAAAGTGGGTGATTATCGTATCCACACTCTTCGGTTGTCCGGTAGATTGTAAGTTTTGTGACGCAGGAGGTGATTACAAAGGGAAATTAAGTGCTGCCGATATCTTCTTCCAGATCGACTACCTGGTGAATCACCGTTTCCCTTCAGGGGTGCCGGAAACAGACAAGTTCAAGGTGCAATTTGCCCGAATGGGCGAACCCTCTTTCAATCCGGCTGTATTGGAAGTGCTGGAGCAGTTCCCAGGCAAATATCCCATCGATAATTTCGTTGCTTCCCTCTCATCCATAGCACCACATGGTACGGATAACTTTTTCGAAGAATTGCTGAGGATCAAGAAAGGTCTTTATGATCAGTCCTTCCAGCTGCAGTTTTCGGTGCATAGCACTGATGTGGAACAGCGCAATATGCTTATGCCGGTTACCAAGTGGAGTTTTGGGAAGATGGCTGCTTATGGCGAGCGCTTTTATTCTGAGGGTGGCAAAAAGATCACACTCAACTTTGCTCTTGGCAAAGACAATATCCTGGATCCGCATACCTTAAAACAATATTTTGATCCGGACATCTTCCTGGTCAAGCTCACACCCGTAAACCCAACTTTCAAAGCACGTCTCAACAACATCGATTCCCTGATTGTTCGGGGAGAGAAAGAATACCCTGTAGTCGATGGCCTGAAAGCCGTTGGTTATGAAGTGATCCTCAGCATCGGTGAATGGGAGGAGAATAAGATCGGCAGCAACTGCGGTCAATACATCAAAGCACTGGATGAGTCATGCCATGTGCCGGAAGGATCCTATTCTTACAAGTTGAAAGACGTGTAGGCGCTTTGCTTGAAATTTTCATCAGAGTTATCTGCTGAAGTGAACTTCAAACTCCCTGTCGGGCATGAAATTCTCCTTATGATAATAGTAGATGATTTTGCCTGATTTGGTATTGCTGAAATCGGGCGGGTAGGAGAGGGAATCGATTTGCAGGTTTTCCGGTGCTATCAGGGTGTAGTTCACTTCTTTTAAGGATTGTCCCCACGCATTTGTAGAGGTGAGGATATATTCGGCCTTGCTACCAAGCAATTCCTGGGTATATCCTATCCTGATCTTTGTCACCGTTTCGGCCTTCACATCCAGGTTGATCATGGCTGCGCTATTATTATAATATAGTAGCGCATTTTTTAGCGGATTGCCATAGATGTATGCATACACATCGGTTATTTTGCCATAAATATCTCGATTCGGAAAAGGGTACAGCATATCGAACTTTTCGTTTTCATCGCTGCTGTTCATGAAATAATAATAACCGGTCACGGTGAAGCTGCTGTCATCTACAATAAAGGTCAGGTCTTCACGGTAAAAATCGGGGATCTGAGCCTGCATGACCTGGTACAGGAACATGCAAAATAGTATGCCTACAATATATTTATTCATTGATGATTAGTTTTTCAGATTTAATGAGTTTTCCATCAAGCTCCATCGTATATAAATACAATCCTGGCCCGATATTATTGGCATTGCCTGGTACCCAGTCAAGTATGACCTTTCCTCCTGCCCACGGATTGCCGACGATTGGAATGAAATCTATCTCTTGACCTTTCATATTGAAGATGGTGATCCTGGCTTCACTCCAGTCTAGCTCTTGCGGTATTGAAATATGAAATGTGGTTTTATGGCTGAATGGGTTTGGGGCTGTGACCACCTCAATATCCTTCATCAGATTTACTGTTTTAACTCCCACACCTGTCAGGTAGTATTCTTTGTAATAGACCGAATCGGGCTCCATGAATACAATGTCTTCCATGAAAACATATCCGTCTTTAGTTAATTCGAAAAAATGCCAGTTGCTGAATAGTCCATCGGTTTCAAAATACCCGTTTGCATCTGTTTCGAAGCAGGCATAGGCCGGGACCGTGTTCCCATAACAGAGCGTCTCCTCACAATAAACAAACTTAGTCCCTTCCACAGGTTGCATATTCTGGTCGAATACAAAGCCGCTGAATGATGTGCGTGAACTAACATTAAAAGGATCACTCCCAATTGTCGGGGGTGATTGCTTCATTTTCCTGTAGGAGTATGGAAAACCGTTGATATAAAAATATTGCATGCAAATCGATTGCTCTGGCTTAGGCCCTGTTGTGTTGTAAAGATTTGGTTCAGGACCATATTCTATGCCTTCACATATCCAATGCCAGCCTCCGCTACCATCGGAAAATTTTACACTAATATTATCTTCATCAGGGTTGATGAAAAAGGCAGAAGCAAGCATAGTCTGATCTATTACTATGATCGAATCCCACTGGAATTTTAAGCCATCAATAAAAAGCGCTTCTCCGGAATTGCACACCAATTGAAGATCCTCAAATCCCTGGATACCATATTTGCCATGCCATTCCCAGGAAAAATAGAGTTCGATCTGCCAGTTCCCTTCATTGTAGAAGAACTCGCTGATAACCGGTAACGGTACAGTGGGGTTGCAAAATATATTGTGTGATATCAGGAATGCCAGGACAAAGAAGAGCTTTTTCATGGTCATGGTTTTTATAAGTCTCTCAAAGTTAATAAAATATTGCTTATATAATTATGGATTATGGATTGGGTCGCGGGAGTGCCGAGTGCAGAGTTCAGAGTGCCGAATATCGGGTGTCGAAAATAACTCAACACCCAACACTCAAAACCATCCCCGCGCACCGCGTTGTTAATAAATGCCTGAATTAACCAGCCTTCGTTGGCACAAAAACCCTACTTTTGTATCCACTAATAAAAGCATGGAAAAAGACATTTTTAAAGAACTGAACGAAGCACAGCGAAAGGCTGTGGAGCATACCGAAGGGCCTTCGATGGTGATCGCAGGGGCGGGATCGGGTAAGACCCGCGTATTGACATACCGACTGGCACATTTGCTAAATATCGGCGTCGACCCTTTTAACGTCCTGGCACTGACCTTTACCAATAAGGCTGCCCGTGACATGAAGGAGCGTATCCTGCAGCTGGTGGGCAGTGACGATGCCCGCAATGTGTGGATGGGGACCTTCCATTCTATCTTTGCGCGCATCCTCCGTGTGGAAGGACACCGGCTTGGTTTTCCGTCCAACTTTTCGATCTACGATACGGAAGATTCCAAGCGACTGATCAGGAACATAGTGAAGGAGATGAAACTGGATCCTAAGGTTTACAACCCCAATCATATTATGAACCGCATCTCGAGCGCAAAAACGAGCCTGACCACACCCCATTCCTATAGCGAAAATGCCGAGGCTACCAATGCCGATACAATGGCCGGGAAGCCACAAACAAGTGCGATCTATACCCGTTATGCCAACAGGCTGAAGAAGGCGGATGCTATGGACTTCGATGATCTGCTCTTTAATACATATATTTTACTACGCGACTTTCCGGATGTGCTTTATAAGTATCAGAAAAGGTTTAAATACATTCTTGTGGATGAGTACCAGGATACAAACCATGTTCAGTACATGATCGTGAAAAGCCTGGCAGCAGATAATGAAAACCTTTGTGTGGTGGGTGACGATGCCCAGAGCATTTATGCTTTTCGCGGGGCGAACATTCGCAATATCCTGAATTTTAAAAAGGATTATCCCGACCACTCCGTATTCAAGCTGGAGCAAAACTACCGTTCTACCAAGAATATTGTAAATGCGGCCAACAGCGTGATAGAGAACAATAAGGACCAGATCAAGAAGACCATCTGGACCGATAATGATGACGGCAAGCAGGTGGAGCTGGTCAGAGCTACTTCAGACACAGAAGAAGGCATCATGGTCGCTGACGCGATCTTCCGTGAAAAGATGAACGGACAGCTGCCCAACTCCGACTTTGCAATCCTGTACAGAACCAATGCACAGTCGAGGTCTTTTGAGGAATCGCTCCGCAAGTTGAACATCCCTTACCGTATTTACGGAGGCCTTTCTTTTTATAAAAGGAAAGAGATCAAAGACCTGCTGGCCTATTTCAGGGTGGTGATCAACAATAATGATGAAGAATCCCTGCAGCGCATCATCAACTATCCGGCCAGGGGCATCGGACAAACTACGATGGAGAAGATCGTAGTGCGTGCCAACCAATTGGGTGTCAGTCAGTGGGAGGTGCTCGAAAATACAGCAGGCAGTGGTCTGCAGGTGAATGCCGGCACCATGAACAAGCTGAACAATTTCATAACCATGATCAAAAGCTTCAGAGCACAGCTGAAGACTGTAAATGCCTTCGACCTTGCCAAGAAGATTGCAACTTCGGCAGGTATACTCAGAGATCTGTATGAAGATAAAACCCCGGAAGGACTGGCACGCTACGAAAATATCGAGGAGCTGCTGAATGCCATCAAGGACTTTACCGAACAAAAGATAGAAGCCAACGAGGACGGAGAGATCGTGTCTCCCATCCATACCCTGGATGAGTTTATGCAGGATATCGCCTTGCTCACCGATGCGGATGAAAAAGATAAAAATGACAACAACCATGTGTCACTGATGACGGTGCATGCCGCCAAAGGGCTTGAGTTTCCTTTCGTTTATGTTGTGGGGATGGAAGAAAACCTTTTCCCGTCTATCATGTCGCTGAATAATCGTTCCGACCTTGAAGAGGAACGTCGTTTGTTTTATGTGGCTCTCACCCGCGCCATGAAACATGTGACCGTCAGCTATGCCGAGATGCGCTATCGCTGGGGCAACCTGACACCCTGTGAGGTTAGCCGTTTTGTAGAAGAGATCGATGATAAATACATCGAATATCCCAGGAAGGTAGTGTCACAGCCCAGGGCGACATTCCCATTTGAAAAGGCAGGATCGAGGCCCAAATCCAAGATAAGCTCTCCCGGCTTTGCCAATTATCAGAAGAAAGGCCTGAAAAGGGTCAGTAATCTCGAGAATAAGCAGCCGGCCATGAGCCTCGAAGACATGGAAAACCTCCAGGTGGGTATGGAAGTGAGACACCAGCGTTTTGGAAAAGGAAAGGTGATAGCGGTAGAAGGCCTTGGCGGGAATAAAAAGGCCACAGTGCTCTTTAATAATGTAGGTCAGAAGCAACTGCTCTTAAAGTTTGCCAAATTAACATTGTCGAAATAATATTATTGGTTAAAATAGTTCCCCGTACCGCGTCCCCCGTCCCCCGTCCCACACCCATAATCCATAATTCATAATCTATAATTAAAATAAAGTTGTATTTTTGCAGCTGTATTTGAAACACACCAAAATATAACACCTCTTTATCGTTTCAACTTTCCTTTCGAAACAGATCTGATAAAAGGAACAGAATTCTTAAAAATCTTTACATCAAATGGAATATAACTCCACCCGAAAACGACTGGCGATGCCAGAATATGGCAGGAACGTGCAAAAGATGATTCTTTATGCAATGAGTATTGAAGACAGGGAGCGTCGATTGAAAGTCGCAAACGTAATTGTGAGTATCATGGCACAGATGCACCCTAAACTGAGGGAAACTGTCGATTATAAACAAAAGCTGTGGGATCACCTTCATATCATTTCCGATTGGCAACTCGATGTTGACGGACCCTATCCTGCACCTCCCAGGGATGTGCTTGCAGCCAAACCCGAAGCTGTAGTTTACTCCGACGGCAAGATCAAGTTCAAGCCTTACGGAAAGAATATCGAGGCCCTTATCGAAAAGGCTATTGAATATGAAGAAGGTCCGGGAAAGGAAGCTTTCATGAAGTCCATTGCCAACCATCTGAAAAAATCATACCTGAACTGGAACAGGGATTCAGTAAATGATGAGCTTATCTTTAAGCACTTTAACCAGCTGTCGGATGGCAAGCTCGTGATAGAAGGAGAGTTCAAGCTGAACGAAACCAGCGTCATCCTGGCAAGGAACAAGAAAAAGAAATATACCGGAAAACCTAGGGACAATAATTACGGAAAGAAACACAAAGGCTACAAAAACAAATGAGTTCTTTTGAGATCATTGGCGGCCATAAGCTCAAGGGGGAGATCATTCCCCAGGGAGCCAAGAATGAGGCCCTCCAGGTCATCAGCGCAGTATTGCTGACCCCCGAAAAAGTTGAAATGCATAAAGTCCCTGACATCAGGGATGTAAACAAACTGATCGATATTCTCCGCGATCTCGGAGTGAAGGTTGAAAAGACAGGCGCTGAATCGTATATCTTTCAGGCCGATAATATCGACCTTGACTACCTCAAAAGCCCTGAGTTTAAGCAAAAGGGCTCCAGCTTACGTGGATCCATCATGATCATCGGGCCATTGCTGGCCAGGTTCGGACAGGCATTTATGCCACATCCCGGAGGCGATAAGATCGGCCGCAGAAGGCTGGATACCCATTTCATCGGTTTAAAGAATCTTGGTGCCGACTTTCGCTACGACGAAAAGGAAAATCTCTATGTTGTCGATGCATCTTCGCTCAAAGGCTGCTATATGCACCTCGACGAGGCTTCGGTAACGGGTACCGCCAATATTGTGATGGCTGCCGTATTGGCTGAAGGCACGACCACTATTTTCAATGCAGCCTGTGAACCATACCTGTACCAGTTGTGCAGTATGCTGGAACGCATGGGTGCTAAGATCTCCGGTATAGGCTCAAACCTGCTTGAGATAGAAGGTGTGGGCGGGCTGAAAGGCTGCAAACATACACTGCTGGCAGATATGATCGAGGTGGGAAGCTTCATCGGCCTCGCCGCCATGACCCAATCGGAGATCACCATCAAGGATGTAAACTACGAACGCCTGGGTATCATCCCTACCGTTTTCGAACGCCTGGGCATAAGCCTGGTCAGGAGAGATGACGACATCATCGTTCCTGCACAGAAATCGTACGAGATAGAAACCTTTATGGATGGCTCCATTATGACCGTTGCCGATTCGCCATGGCCGGGTTTTACACCCGACCTCATCAGTATTGTGCTGGTTACGGCTACACAGGCTAAGGGCAGTGCACTCATCCACCAGAAGATGTTCGAAAGCAGGCTTTTCTTCGTCGATAAGCTGATTGATATGGGCGCCCAGATCATCCTTTGTGATCCTCATCGTGCTACCGTAATCGGCCTCGACAGGCAATATCCCCTTAAAGGTATTTCAATGACATCCCCGGATATCCGAGCCGGTGTTGCCTTGCTCATAGCAGCCTTATCGGCCGACGGCAAGAGCACCATACACAACATCGAACAGATAGACAGGGGTTACCAGCACATCGATAATCGCCTGCAGGCCATAGGGGCCAACATCCGCAGGATCGAAAGCTAATCCTTTACAACAGTCTGACAATTTGTCCTGATAAATGATATTGGCAAGTGTTTTGATTATGCTCTGCCGTAACAATGAATAATCAAGAATATACTATGTCTGAAGAAAAGAAAAAGAAAGATCAGGAGCAGGAAAGCACTGAAGTGCCCGTAAATAAGCCAGGAAAGAAGGAGAGGAAAACTGCATCGAAAAAGAAAGATAAAGCTGATGAGAAGATACAGGAGCTGGGTGAAAAGCTGGATGAGATGAATGACAAATATTTGCGCCTGTTTTCAGAATTCGATAATTTCAGGAAAAGGACACAGAAGGAAAAGCTCGAGCTGTTCAAAACGGCCTCTGAAGATGTGATGGTAGCTATGCTGCCTGTGCTTGACGATTTCCAACGCGCCATGAAGACGGCCGAAGATAATGGCATCGACAAGAATTTCCTCGAAGGCATTGAGCTGATATATAGCAAGCTGAAGAATACACTGAATCAGAAAGGCCTGGAACCCATGGATGTGATGGGAAAGGAATTTGATACTGATTTTCATGAAGCCATTACCAATATTCCTGCGCCATCGCCCGATATGAAGGGCAAGGTGGTAGACGTAACAGAGAATGGTTATATGCTGAATGACAAGGTAATCCGTTTTGCCAAGGTTGTAGTAGGCAATTAAAAACCTGAAAGACAATAGCTGATGTCGAAAAGAGACTATTATGATGTGCTGGAGGTAGAAAAGGGAGCTTCCGGGCAGGAGATCAAGAAGGCATATCGCAAGATGGCCTTGAAGTATCATCCCGACAAGAACCCTGATGATCCGGAATCAGAATCCATGTTTAAAGAGGCAGCAGAAGCCTATGAGGTGCTGAGCAACGCAGAAAAGAAAAGCCGCTACGATCAGTTTGGCCATGCCGGAATGAGAAATGGTGGCGGATTTGGCGGTGCCGGGATGAGCATGGATGATATCTTCAGCCAGTTCGGCGACATCTTTGGAGGTGCCTTTGGAGGCGCCTTCAGTGGATTTGGCGGTGGCGGTGCACGTTCACATACCCGTCGCAGGGTAAACCGAGGGAGCAACATCAGGGTGAAGGTCAGCCTCAGCCTGCAAGAGATCGCCAATGGCGTTGAAAAGAAGATAAAAGTCAATAAATATATCGGCTGTAATGCCTGTGACGGATCAGGTGCCAGGCACGGATCATCACATGGCACATGCCATACCTGCCACGGTAGCGGTCAGGTAGTACAGATCACCAACACTTTCCTGGGGCAGATGCAAACAGCATCGACATGCCCGACATGCCATGGAGAAGGAAAAATGATCACAGAGAAGTGTCCTGAATGTGCCGGACAGGGTGTGATCAGGGGTGAAGATATTATCAACATCAGGATCCCGGCAGGGGTGGAGGAAGGTATGCAGCTTTCCGTGAGCGGAAAAGGAAATGCCGGTGCCAGGGGAGGGATCCCCGGCGATCTGTTGGTACTCATTGAGGAACAGGCCCACGCTGACCTTATCAGAGACGGCCATAACCTGCTATACGAACAATATATCAGCATTTCAGATGCTGCCCTCGGTACCACCGTGGAGGTGCCAACGATTGAAGGCAAAGCCAGGGTCAAGATCACAGCGGGAACACAGGCCGGAAAGGTCATGCGACTGAAAGGCAAAGGCCTGCCGGATGTGAATGCCCACGGGCGTGGCGACCTGCTGGTAACCATCAACGTATGGATTCCCAAAGAACTCACCAAAGAGGAGAAAGCAATTCTTGAGAAGCTTAGCGGAGCTGAAAATTTCAAACCTAATCCGGGAAGCAAAGACAAAGGCTTCTTCGACAGGATGAAGGAATATTTTCAGTAAGTTTGCGTTGAGTATACACCATGGCCCTTTTCCAAACAGAAAATGTTTCCAAACGCTATGCAGGCCACACGGCCCTGGATAAGGTAAGCATTGAGGTGCCTGAACAAAGCATCTACGGCCTTTTGGGTCCGAACGGTGCAGGAAAAACCTCCCTGATCAGGATCATCAACAGGATCACAGGTCCGGATGAGGGCCAGCTCTGGTTCAAGGGTGAAAAGCTACAGCAAAAGCATATTTCTAATATCGGCTACCTGCCGGAAGAACGCGGCCTATATCGCAAGATGAAGGTAGGTGAACATGCACTCTACCTCGCGAGGCTGAAAGGCTTGTCGAAAAAAGAGGCCCATGTTAAGCTGAAAGAATGGTTCGACAAGTTCGGGATCGGAGGCTGGTGGAACAATAAGGTGGAAGAACTCTCGAAAGGCATGCAGCAAAAGGTGCAGTTTATCATCACCGTGCTACATGAACCGGAACTGCTGATCTTTGATGAGCCCTTCAGCGGCTTCGACCCCATCAATGTGGAACTGCTGAAAGAGGAGATCCTCAATCTGCGCGATAAGGGTACAACCATTATCTTTTCTACACATAATATGGCTTCCGTTGAAGAACTCTGCGATCATATTGCCCTCATCGACAGGTCTAAAAAGATACTCGATGGAAAGGTGAAAGAGATAAAGAAAGAATACCAATCAAATACCTATAGCGTTGCATTTGATCATTTTGATGGCTTGCTCTCTTCCTTCCTGGATGATCGCTTCAAGATAGTGGATGAAGGAGAAGATGAAGACAGGCGCTTTGCCAGTATCAGAATTGCAGAAGGACATCAATCCAACGAATTATTGGAACGGCTGGTCTCAAAGGTGAACATTCATGCCTATAACGAGATACTGCCCACCATGAATGATATTTTTATCTCGGTAGTGAAAGAAAACGAAGGGAAATGAACAAGATCTGGCTGGTCATAAAAAGGGAATACCTCACGAGGGTGCGCAAGCGCTCTTTCATCGTGATGACCATACTGGGCCCCATATTGATGGCCTCAGTTTTTGTGATCCCTATGATCATCGCCTCCTTCTCCGATGATGAAAAAATGGTGGTTGAAGTGCTGGATGAGACAGGCTGGTTCTACGAGAAATTTACTGATACCGAAGAATTTGAATTTAAATATACTGTTGAAGATCTGACTGTCGCTAAAGTCAAATTAATGGCGGAAGATGAATTTGCCCTCCTCTATATTCCCCGCAGGGAACTCACTGTACCGTCTTCTGCCATATTATATTCGCTTCGGCAGCCCGGTGTAGACCTGAAAAGCTACATCAGCAATGTGATGTCGAAGGAGGTAGAAAGCCAGAAACTCAGAATCAACCTGGATGAGATGACCCTCTCGGAAGAAGACCGTGAGCGGGCCATGAAATTACCGCAACTTATACGTACCGACATTGAGCTGGTGACCATGAAAATGGATGAATCGGGGGCTGAAGAAGAAACATTTACAGAGGTGATGATGGCCGTGGCATTTATCAGTGGCATGATTATTTATATGTTCATCTTCATCTTCGGGGCACAGGTGCTCCGTGGGGTTATGGAAGAGAAGACCAGCCGCATTATTGAGGTGATGGTATCTGCCGTGAGACCCTTCCAGCTGATGATGGGTAAAATACTGGGCATCGCCATGGTAGGGCTTACACAGTTTCTCCTCTGGGTGGTGCTGACCTTCGCCATTGTCAGTATATTTCAGGTCGCATTTGTCGATCAGCTGCCAGGCCCTGATGTACGCATGGCTGTCACCCCCGGAAGCGAACAAATGGCACAACAGGTCTCTCCAACAGAGATTGCCAGGGTATTTGAAGTGATCAATTCCATTAATTATGAGGTGATCCTTATCTCATTCCTGTTTTTCTTTCTTGGTGGATATTTGCTTTATGCAGCCCTCTTTGCTGCCGTTGGTGCCGCTGTCGACAGCGAAGCCGACACCCAGCAGTTTATGATGCCAATCACTTTGCCCTTATTCCTGGGTTTCATCATTGCCAATATGGCTATATATAACCCTGATGGACAGCTGGCCGTCTGGTTCTCCATGATCCCATTTACATCTCCCGTGGTGATGATGGCACGCATTCCCTTCGGCGTACCTGTCGAGCAGATATGGATCTCAGGCATACTCCTCATCCTCGGCTTCATCTTTACAACCTGGATCGCCGCCAGGATATATCGTACCGGCATTCTCATGTATGGCAAAAAGGTGAGTTACAAGGAACTTTGGAAGTGGTTGAGGTATAAGAGTTAGAAGTGCCTAAAGTGAGCTAGAGTTTGGAGTTAGGATTTATCCTGTAACAAGCAACCAGTAACCAGTAGCCAGCAACCAGCAACATTATTCATAACGGTACAGTTTAATTTTATATTTTTGCTCTTTAATTCTCGCAAATGACCATTGACGCCTTCATCCCTTGCTTTATCGACCAGTTTTATCCGGAAACGGGTTTTAACATGGTCAGGATATTGGAAAAGTTGGGTCATGAAGTGCATTACAATACCAATCAGACCTGCTGTGGGCAGATGGCCTTTAACAGTGGCTTCTGGGATGAGGCCAAGACTGTTGGGGAGAAGTTCATCAAGGATTTCCCAAACAACAGGCCGGTGGTAGGCCCAACGGCTTCGTGCACCGGCTATGTGAAGAACTACTTCAATGAGCTGTTTCACAATACCTCGCTTCATAACGAATACAAGCAATTGCAGAAGAATATTTATGAAATCACCGATTTTCTGGTGAATGAGCTGGGGGTTACGGATGTAGGTGCATCATTTATGCATACAGTCACCTATCATGACTCCTGTGCAGCCCTGAGGGAGTATGGATTAAAAGATGAGCCCCGTGCATTGCTTGCCCACGTAAAAGGTTTGCGCCTGGTAGAGATGGAAGAGAAAGATGTATGTTGTGGCTTCGGGGGCATTTTTTCAGTAAAGAACGAGCCCATTTCCACTGCCATGGCCGATCAGAAGGTGGAAAATGCCTTAAAAACCGGCGCCGAATATATTGTCTCTACCGATGCCTCCTGCCTCATGCACCTGCAGGGTTATATCTCTAAACATAAGCTGCCGATCAAGACCATTCATATTGTGGATGTATTGGCCAGCGGATGGTAAGATGTGCTTTGTGCGTTACACTTCTGGAAAATACTCATATTGAACTCTGAACTCTGAACTCTGAAGTTTGAAGTTTGAGCTTTGATACGACACACATATCTGTTGTTGTGAATAAATGCTTCCACCGCTATTTGCTAAAAAAGTTCTATATTTGTGATACCAAAAATGTTGGATGTTTAAGATTAAAATGGATCTGGTGAAGTAAATAGCGATTGGTATTCTACCAGTAGCTATCCCTTAAATTATCCTTGGCATATTCTTGTCAGGGTATTAGCATTTATAAGTATTATTTATATCTTGAATCCTGGTATTAAGAGCCTGGGTTTCATAAAATCATTTTATAATCATGAGTGACGATAATAATTCAATACACGACTTCGACTTCGACCTGATCTGTGAATACTTTTCACTCCTGCATCGACAGGGTCCGGGAAGTCCTGAAATAACGCTTAAAGCTTTGAGCTTCATCGATGGGCTTACTGATGAATCACACATTGCTGATATCGGCTGCGGTTCGGGCGGACAGACAATGGTGCTGGCAGAGCATGCACCGGGTCAGATTACCGGCCTCGACCTCTTTCCTGTTTTTATAGATATGTTCAACGTAAATGCCCGGAAACTGGGCTTTCAGGACAGGATAAAGGGCATCGTAGGATCTATGGATAAGATGCCATTTGATGATGAAAGCCTGGACCTGATCCTTTCAGAAGGAGCGATATACTTTCTCGGCTTTGAACGTGGCCTGAAGGAATGGCATAAATACCTGAAGAAAGGTGGATTTATTGCGGTTTCAGAAGCATCATGGCTTCGGGAAGACCGGCCTGCTGAGATCGATGAATTCTGGCAGGATGCTTATCCCGGAATAGACACCATTCCCAATAAACTGGCACAATTGCAAAAAGCAGGATATACGTCCGTAGCTTCCTTTGTTCTACCCGAAAACTGCTGGATAGAACATTTCTATGCTCCGCAGGATTCTGTTCAAAAGACCTTCCTGGAAAAACATTCCGGAAATAAAGCTGCAGAAGAGTTCATAGCCAATCAACAGCATGAATCACAGCTGTATTATAAATACAAAGAGTACTATGGCTATGTCTTCTATATCGGGATGAAAATCTAGAAAAATATTGCTAAATCAGAAGGGTTGTTTCTATAATTAGGGGCAATCCTTTTTTATTTGTTGGCCTTAGGCCTTTCATTCAAGTTTTCCATCCAGCCAGTGAATGATGTTTAGCAACAACTGGTAATTCTCGGGGGCATAATCACTGTTCATGCCTCCTTTTCTTTTTTCGGGACCTGCTAATTGAGCTGTAAACATAGCGGCTTCGCCAAAAACCACGACTTTCCCTTTGCCATATCTTTTAAATGCTCCCTGTGACCATCCCTCTACACTGAGCTTGGTAGTATTATCATCAAAAACCCAGGAAGTATCGGGAAGGAAGTTCACGAAGGCACTATTAAAAGTTAGAATCGAAGTTGCGTCATCGGGTATTTTGATGGCCTGTCCGGTAAATGAAACAATCTCCTCGACACTTTCTGTTGAGTCCCGGCCTGTTGTGATGATGCTTGCAATGAGAGTGTTGTCTTGCAGTCTAAAATATGCAATTCCTCTTGAAAGAGTGTCAAATACAAATCCGTTTGTGAACTCGAATTCAAATGCCCCGGCGAGGTCTTTTGCCGCATCAGCCATCGGCATATGATCGGCAATTAAAAAGAGACTTCCTCCTTCATAGACCCATTGTCTGACCTCATCAATTTCTGATTTTGTGAAGGCCGAAGGATCGGGTATCACCCAATCCTCCACATCCTCACTTAATGCATTTGATATTACAAGGATCTTAGCTTTCGCTAATTTATCCTTCTTGAATACACCTTCATACCCTCTTATATTATACCCATCTCTTTCCAGAAGAGTTGCGAATGGTTTATATCGACCATCCATGGTATGAAAGTTATAATGCCCTTCGTCGATAAATATAAGCGGCCCTTCACCTGACTTATATTCAGGATTTTGAAGGGTTGGGTTGTAGGTGGTGTCGACAAGATGTTGAGATAATAAACAAGCGGGAAAGATCAAAATAATGAGGAGGAGAATTGTTTTCATGACCTGAGAATCAGTGAACCATGCTAGTTTATTATATGACGCTCATTCAGGCATAGTAGTTACAATTAATTTGCCTCATCTTTATATGCTGTTCCTTTGTTATAGATTGCAGGCATCTGTCCCTTCCACTGCTTCCAAATATCATTATCCGTGATAAGGTCTGCCATAAAGTAGCCAACATTTATTCGACTGATCTGGCCATCCTTCAGGATACTCCGCGTCGGGGATGGATAAACTTCGATTTCGGATACAGTTTCCTCGTCAATTAATGCTGACGGCCTGACCGCAACCCATTCGATCGCATTATCTTTTTGACCAATGACGGTTCTCAGGTATTCTGCAGCCTTTTCATTGTCAGGGTGCGGAGGAAGCAGGAGTCGAAGCAAGAATATCATGCATTTCTGGGCAAAAGGAATTGATTCATTGAGATCGCGATTGCGGTTGGCAACCGTATTCATGAGAACATATTTAGTCGACGCCTCAGATTTATTTGCTTTGATAGCACTACATAAGCGACGGGTCGCATCAGTTACAAGCCGTCGTGGTTTGCCAAAAAGTCCCTTAAACGTAATGTTATGACCCAGGCAGGAAGCCAATGCGGTACAACCGGCAACATGTTGTTGCATCTCTTCGTCGGATAATTCCAGGACACTTGCAGAAATCACAGACAAATGCTCATGATTCTTAATTGTTTCAGGTAGTTTTTCAGGTGATCGCACAATTATCTTGACATGCTGTTCACGATTAAGCAACTCCTGAACTAATCTTATACCACTTGCTCCGCTTGCTCCTACTACCAGTATTGTCATTTTCTTAGATTTTAATTACATCATGAAATTCATGAAGTGATAAAGATACTTAACAAAACAGTAGGCTTGCAGTTTAGTATCTCATAACAGCGGATAATATCAGTTGGAGCCCGCTCATAAATTTCAATTCAAAAATTAAAACTCAACATCCAAAATTTTCGAGAGCTCTTCCCAGAAGCCGGGATAGGATTTACTTACCACCTCAGGATTATTGACTGTTACCGGCTGCCCCAGGATGGCAAGAGGAGCGAAGGCCATGGCCATGCGGTGGTCATTATATGTTTCGAATGGCTCGCTGATCTCCATCCTTTGTGCCTTGAAGATGATCTCATCCTCACTGACGGTACATGTGATCCCGGCCTTGCCGAGTTCCTGTGCCAGGGCTTGCAAACGATCTGTTTCTTTATACTTCAGACCGGCAACACCTATAAACATTCCATCAAAGCCTTTTCCGGCGGCCGTTACAGCACATACCGGAACAAGGTCGGGATAATCCGCCAGCTGAAAGTTTGCGTGTTGATTTATAAAAAACCCTTTCCTTATCAGGGCACCCTCATCGTTAAAATCGGTTTCAACACCGAGCGACACAAAATACGATTCAAGCACACGATCACCTTGTAGCGATTCCTCCTTTAAGCCCTTAAGCAGTAGCTCTCCACCTTTGGAGAGGGCCAGCAATTCATACCAGAATGCTGCAGCGGACCAATCGTATTCAAAAGGGAGCGTAGCAGCTTTATAATTCCCGGAAATCCTGATATAAGGTAGTTCCATTTCTACTTCTGCACCCGCAGACGTCATCATAGAAGCAGTCATCTCAATGTATGGTACGGATACAGCTTGTTTCAATATACCTATACTCAGCCCCTCCTTGAATAAAGGGGCAACCATCATTAGGGCTGAAATATGTTGACTGCTATAGCCGGCCTGCATAAATACTTTCCCTCCATTCAGCGTTTTGCCGGTGATCTGTAAGGGAGGAAAGCCATCTTCACCCAGGTAGGTGATCTCAGCGCCCAGATCATGCAATGCATCCACTAAAGGTTGTACAGGTCGCTGCCTCATGCGCTCATCCCCGTCGAGGATCCATTGACCGGAGGTGACGGCTAAATAAGCCGTTAGAAAGCGATACACAGTTCCTGCATTCCGGGTGTTGAGATTTGGGTCTTTTGCCTCTTTGATCTGCTTCAGCAGCTGTTGAAGCAATACGCTATCATCTGCCTCTGATAATTCTCCTGGCTTGACTTTACCTCCGCTGATGGCAGAGATCATCAAAGCACGGTTGCTGATGCTCTTCGATAAGGGCAGATTGATCTTCCCTTTGACATGCTCGGTTTTAGCTATGATCCTGACTGAAGACATCTTTTATGTTGTATGCTTGATGTAATACATGAGGCTCTCTTCTATGAGGTCCGGCGGTATGGGTATAGCTTGCTTGCAATGCCCGATATTACTGAGTAGCGACATGCGGATGTCACCATCGAAATTCTTTTTGTCATGTCTGATCAAAGCCAGGATATCATGAATGTCGTCCACGCTGAATGCTACCGTTGGAAAGCCATCGAGGATATGCTTTTGAATATCCTCAAAATCCTTCATGGGAAGTTTGGTGACCCTGGTAGAAATATAGGCTTCACATAAGATGCCGGATGCCACAGCATACCCATGGCTCAGTTCTTTTCCATGGCTGAAATATAAGGCTTCCAGTGCATGGCCGATGCTGTGACCAAAGTTCAGGCATTGCCGCTCTGCACGGTCGAGGAAATCCTTTTGCGTCACGCCCTGTTTCAGGCTGGCTGCCATTCTGATAACTTCATCATCAATGAAATCCAGGGAATCTATTTTCATCAGTTGCTGAAAAAGCGATTTATTGAATACCAGGGCAGTCTTAACAAGTTCCGCATAACCGGAGCGTTTTTCCTCATCCGGCAGCGTATCCAGGAAAGGGGGATATATGATGACTGCTTCAGCATGCCTGAATGAACCTACCTGGTTTTTTATTTTGCTCAGGTTGATGGCAGTTTTACCACCTATGGCAGCATCCACCATGCCAAGCAGGCTGGTTGGGATATTTACGAAAGGGATTCCCCGCTTGTATGTCGAGGCGGCAAAGCCTCCGATATCGGTGATCATGCCACCGCCGAGGTTGATAAGTATATTGCTGCGGTCGACACCATGGAATTGCATCTTGCTCCAGATATGGTGCAGGCTTGTGATGTTCTTTTCCTCGTCTCCGGCATCGATGATGATAAGCTGATCATCATTAATTTCCGGCAGGTAGCTTTTAATGATGGGTAAACAATAGCTGGCGGTATTCGTGTCGCAAAGTATGAGGTTCTTTTCCGTCTCACCTATGTACTTGTGGACGAGCTGTTCGAGTTCGACTGGGCCGGCAAAAATAATATTGTCTGAAGCTTGCATCCGGATAGGGATTACATGGCTGAGATCAGCAGTTCGATATCCCTGAAGGGAAGGTCGAAGTACTCACTGATATATTTATTCGTTATGGCTCCGTTGAAAATATACACACCCTTACTGATGGGGTAGTCTGTTTTCAGGAGCTGGCTCAGCCCGCCTGCTTTTCCGATCTTCATGAGCATCGGAGTAAAGAAGTTGCTCAACGCATGGGATGCCGTAAAGGGTACACTGGCGGCAATGTTCGGAACGCAATAATGGGTTACGTCGTACTCCTTAAATACCGGTTCCTTGTGGTTCGTAACCCGGGACGATTCAAAACATCCACCCTGGTCTATGCTTACATCGATGATCACCGAACCCGACTTCATGCGCTTTACCATATCCTTGCTGATAATGCATGGTGTTTTTCCTTCCGCGGAGCGGATGGCCCCAATGACAATATCGGCGGTGGCGAGTGCTTCTCTTAGTACCCTGGGCTGCAATATCGATGTGTAGATACGGTTGTTGAGATGCTTTTGTATTCTTCTGAGCTTGGAGATGGAGCCATCGAAAACTTTTACCAGTGCTCCCATGCCGAGGGCGATACGTGCGGCACTTTCCCCAACAGTTCCTGCTCCCAGTATGACCACCTCTGTGGGTGCGATCCCCGGGAAACCACCCAGCATCACGCCACGCCCATATTCGGGGTGGCTGAGGTAGCGGGCACCAATCACGATAGAGGTATTTCCTACGATCTCGCTCATAGAACGTACTACAGGATACGAGCCTTCCTTGTCGCGGATGAGCTCAAAAGCGAGTGCGGTCAGCTTTTTACTGCTGATATTTTTAAAATAACTTTTATCCCTGCCATTTACATTCAGGGCTGAGATGAGGGCATTGCCCGGAGAGCATAATTGGATCTCTTCATTCGTGGGAGGGGCGACCTTAAGCACAATACGCGCCTTAAATACCTCATCAGGGCTGTAAACGATCTCTGCACCGGCTTCGCTATAATCATGGTCGCTAAAGTGGGCAGCTTCTCCTGCTCCTGCTTCTATCATCACCTTGTGCCCGTGACCGCATAGAAAGGCAACGGACTCCGGTGTTAAGGGGATGCGGTTTTCCTGAGAGGTGGTCTCTTTCGGTATACCGATGATAAGGTTCTTCCTGCTCTGGATTACCTCCAGCATCTCTTCCTTCGGAAGCAAATGTTCCGCGGCCGAGAAGTTTGAGAACCCCTGGTTTCCATTTTCCATTATATCAGCTTTTTACAAGGATCTCCCTCTTTCTGTCCTCCCTCTCCCTGATCTTTATGTATACGTACTCCTCAGGTAAAAGTTCGGTGATCAATTCAGGCCATTCCACAAATACATAATGCCCGCTGAAAAAGTATGTTTCATAGCCGATATCCATGACCTCTTCAATCTTTTTGATCCGGTAAACATCGAAATGATACACAGGACCGGCACGTTCCGTCTGGTATTCATTAATAAGTGCAAAAGTTGGGCTGGTGACCTTGTCGAGCGTGCCAAGGGCCTTGCACAAGCTTTTTATCAGCGTTGTCTTACCGCTTCCCATTTCCCCGTAGAGGGCAAAGAGGACCGGCTCAGGATACCTGTCAAGGATATCAACGGCTATTTCATCGAGTTGGTCAAGACTGTCGCAGATATAAAGCTTCTCCATACACTAGGCTTTAGGACTTAAAGTGATGATCGGGATGAGCATTTCCTCCAGCGAGATCCCTCCATGTTGGAAGGTATTTCGGTAATACTTCACATAGTAATTGTAATTATTGGGATAAGCAAAGAAGTCATTATTCTTGCAAAATACATATGAAGTGCTCACATTGGTCTTTGGCATAAATATATCGCCGGGGTTCCTGACATCGAACACTTCCTTGGCCTCATAATTAAGGTTCCTGCCCGATTTGTAGCGCAGGTTTGTGGTAGTATTCCTGTCGCCAACGATCTTCACAGGATCCTCGACCTTTACTGAGCCATGATCGGTGGTAATGATAACGGGAAGCTTTTTCTCTGACAGTTGCTTGATGATGTCGAGCAAGGATGAATGCTCGAACCATGACAACATCAGGGAGCGGTAGGCTGCCTCATCATCTGCCAGTTCACGAATGATCTCCATCTCTGTACGGGCATGCGAGAGCATGTCAACGAAATTGTATACGATCACATTCAGGTCGTTCTGGTAGAGGTTGGAAAGGTTATCGGAAAGACGCTTTCCGGCATCAAGGTTCAATACCTTGTTATAACCATGCTTGATGTTCTTACCAAGGCGTTTTAGCTGCTCACCCAATAGTTCGCTCTCATACTGGTTTTTGCTTCCTTCAGCTTCTTCCGGGGTCCAGTAATGAGGGAAGCGTTTCTCGATCTCCGATGGCATAAGTCCGGAGAAGATGGCATTTCTTGCATATTGCGTGGTCGTAGGAAGGATGCTGTAATAGATCTCATCCTGCTCGACCCTGTAAAACTCTTCTATTTTGGGCTGTATGGCTTTCCACTGATCATAGCGGAGGTTGTCGATAACAAGAACAAAAAGAGGCGTTCCCGGCTTGATTTCCGGAAATACTTTGTCTTTGAAAAGGTTGGCCGACATCACGGGCCTGTCATCACTTTGCCCGCTGACCCAGTCACAATAGTTTCTTTCAACAAACTTCGAAAACACAGAGTTGGCTTCATTCTTTTGCATGTTGAGGATGTCGATCACATTAGGGTCGGTGGTCTTTTCAAGCTCGAGCTCCCATCGCACAATACGCTTATACATTTCAATCCATTCTTCGTGGTTCAGACCCATGGAGAGGTCCATCCCAATTGTCCTGAACTCCTGCTGATAGGCCATGGTGGTCTTTTCGCTGATCAGCTTTTTGTTCTCCAGGTTCTTCTTGAGTGAAAGGAGGATCTGGTTTGGATTCACGGGTTTGATGAGGTAATCGGAAATGTTGGATCCGATGGCATCCTCCATGATAGATTCTTCCTCACTCTTGGTGATCATCACCACCGGGAGGTTGGGGTAAATAGTTTTGATTTCCGCCAGGGTTTCAATGCCGGACATACCGGGCATGTGCTCGTCGAGAAATACGATGTCGAACGGACGGGTACGGATAATATCCATGGCGTCGTCGCCATTGTTGGTTGTTACCACTTCATAGCCCTTTTGTTCGAGGAAGAGAATATGTGGTTTTAGCAGGTCTATCTCGTCATCTGCCCATAAAATACTGATGTTTTCCATATATGTTGTTTTGTTAGGCCCGGTAAGGGTGCTGTCCGGAAGGTCATTCAAAAAAAAGTCGTAATATTGAAATGTATTTTTTTTAGAATTATTGTACAGGGAAGCAATTCCTTTTACAAAAATACGACATCGGTGCGGCATTCCTCCTTCAACGGCAGAAAAATCTTCAATGATCCTGTATACGGCTTCATCACCGTGAACAATCAGCTTGTTTTCGACCTGATCGAACATCCGTGGTTTCAACGCCTTCGCAGGATCAGGCAGTTAGGGATGACCGATATGGTATATCCCGGAGCGCTGCATACCCGCTTTCATCATTCAATGGGCGCTTTTCACCTCATGAACCAGGCCGTCCATGCCCTGAAAATAAAAGGTGTTGAGATCAGTGACCAGGAATCCCTTGATGTGAGCATAGCTATACTGCTGCACGACATCGGTCATGGCCCTTTCTCACACGCACTCGAGCATTCCATTATGGAAAATATCGACCATGAGCTGGTCTCTCGATTCTATATGGATAAGCTGAACGAGCAGTTCGATGGGCAACTGTCGGGTGCTATCAGGATCTTTCAGAACACTCATGAGAGGAGGTTTCTGCACCAGCTGGTCTCCAGCCAGCTTGATATGGACAGGCTGGATTACCTCAAGCGCGACAGCTTTTATACAGGCGTATCGGAAGGCATCGTAAGCGTGGAGCGCATCATCAAGATGCTCTACGTGATTGATGATCTGCTTGTAGTTGAGGAGAAGGGGATCTATTCCATCGAGAAGTTTATCATTGCGCGCAGGCTGATGTACTGGCAGGTGTACCTGCATAAGACGGTACTGGCTGCAGAGAATATGCTTATTAAAATATTGAGGCGTGCCAAGGAGCTTAGCCTGGCAGGGGAGGACATTCATTCCAGTCCTGTACTGTCATATTTCCTGAACGCACAGATCGGGAAGAACGAGCTGCTTCATGATCCTGAGGTGATCAGGCATTTTTCCGATCTCGACGATTATGATATTTATGCTTCTATCAAAGTATGGGCCCGATCCAGCGACCCTATACTGTCCCGCTTGTGCAATATGCTCATCAACAGGCAGCTGTTCAGCACCGACCTGCAATCGGAAGCCTTTCCGGCAGAAAAGATAGCAGGCCTGAAGCAGGAGATTGCGAAAAAATATGGTATGACTGCTGAGGAAGCAGCGTACTTCATAATCTCGGATACTTCTGAGAATCATGCATACCATCCAAAGAGTGATAAGATCAATATATACTTCAAATCAGGGGAGGTAAAGGATATCGCAGAGGCCTCCGATCAGCTGAATATATCCGTCCTGCACAAGACGGTGCTCAAGCACTTTTTATGCTACCCCAAAGAGTTCAGGGATTGTTTATAAATCCTGATAAATATGCAGTTTTCTGCATTTGAAATATTTTTAACATTGTACGACAAGAATAGAAAATATGGAATTCAAAGCACATCAGATAGCGGAGTTAATAGGCGGACAAGTAGAAGGAAATGCTGAAGTCGCTATAAGCCAGGTCGTCAAGATCGATGAAGAAGCACAGGGCGGATTAAGTTTTCTGGCCAATCCCAAATATGAATCCTTTATTTATACTACAGGAGCCGATATTGTGATCGTTGGCAATGAATTTAAACCTGAAAAGGAGATCAAAGCTACCCTTATCAGGGTGGAGGATCCCTATCTGGCCATCGCCTCTTTACTGGAAATGTATAATAAGATGAAGCTGGAAAAATCAGGCATCAGCGAGCTGGCATTCATCGATGAAAGTGCACAGATAGGCGAAGGCGTTTATATAGGAGAGTTTGCCTTTGTCGGGAAAGATGCAGTCCTTGGCGATGGGGTTAAACTG
>Ga0164313_10000781_pt1 | contig 26678 bp, 22 predicted proteins | sample GuaBasSedimGuay4_FD_113735 | JGI IMG/M metagenome (GOLD analysis project Ga0164313, IMG submission 113735) | Subseafloor sediment microbial communities from Guaymas Basin, Gulf of California, Mexico - Guay4, Core 4569-4, 0-3 cm | ecosystem: Environmental > Aquatic > Marine > Hydrothermal vents... | reverse complement strand
TTTCGGAACCGCCTAGTGCGGATCCGCATGCTGGGTGGTGTGGGGGCCGGGAGAGTTAACGCTCCCGGCTACCCGATTGGGTTGTATTCATCTCCATGTGTTCGAACGATCTTGAGTTCAATCGGCCAACTCATATGGGTCGGTAATACCATGCGTATATGTCTTAAACGTACTTATCGTTACGATTAGTCTACCACTGTCCTCAAAGCGGAGCTTCAAAATGTGTTCCGATACGGCATCTTTGAACCTGTATCTGAATGAAACCTTTAACCCATGATCATCAGACCAAGTTTTAACAGAATCGGATCGCTCAAAGTTTTCGACACACCTCGCAATAGTCGTTTTCAATGTTGCATGGTCGTCCACACCTAACTCTTCCAATACGGTACGAATCGTGTCCTCGAGCTTTTCACCATAAGGATACGGATGTACACCGAAGAATAGGGCAATGAAGTTCTTCTCAATACCGTACATCTCTAGGGAGTAGTACTCTGAGAAATCTATCGGTGGCTGCTCGTTACCGCTCGAAAAGCTGCTAGCCGATACGACAACACAGGCTATCAGAAAACACATAATCCTTTTCCCTGTTACCGGTTTCATAGTGTGCTCTGTTTACCGCGATGTCGTCAGCTTCCTAGGAGATCTCGAACAACCGGAACACCCAACAGTGTTATTCACCGGAACTAAGTTCCGGCATATCAATTATTGCTTTTTCTTGAGATCGTTTCGAAGAGAGGGATTGGTATCTCATAAAGGGTTTGTATTCAAGGGAATACGCGTTCTGCGTTGGGAAAGGTGAACATATGAACACATTTTCTTATTGCCAGGGATACCCGGAATCCGTAACTCATTCACCATGGAGGGTAATGAAGGCATCAGGGATTCCTGGCGGCAGCCAGTGAGCTTTCGAGAATGGCGGAGAGTTCTGTTTGAAAGCGGGCTCCAAGATGCCACCAGACGGGTGCATGAGCGTGAGATATTCCGGTTCTTGTCGCATTGTCGATCAATGAGGTCGCCCAGTTCGATTATTTTGGCCCGATCCTATATCGATGACCTTGAAAAGCAAGGAGATACGACCGCATCGAGGGTTTCTCTGAGGTGGTTTTTCCGTGAGGCCATCCGCAGAGGCTCAAGGAAGTCAGGCGGGGATTCTGAGGGTAACGGGAATGGTTTTCGAACGCGGAGTCACTCTGCTGAGGCTTCGGTGCTCAGGAGCTCGGAACCGCCCCTGCCCGCACGGATGGACCTGGGCGAATCCGAGTGGGAACGGAAGTTGATCAGCGCGTGTCGCCGCCGCAACTTCCTTTGGCGAACCGAGCAGACCTACCGCGGGTGGGTCAAGCGTATGGTCCGCTTCATGAAGCCGATGGCGCCCGAAACAATCGACGGTGATGATATCGGTCGGTTTCTGGGTGATCTGGCTGTTCGCGGCCGGGTGAGTCCAGCGACCCAGAAGCAGGCACTGAACGCGATTGTGTTCTTTCTACGGGAAGGGCTTGGAAGGGAACCCGGCGAGATCGAGTTTCGGAGGGCCAAGCCAAAGGTCCGGGCTCCGGTCGTATTGACCCCGAGCGAGTGCTCCCGGCTGTTTGCGGAAATCGATGGGACGGTTCGCCTGGTAGCAGAGGTCATGTACGGTTCCGGTCTCCGCTTGATGGAAACCTTGCGATTGCGGGTCAAGGATCTCGATTTCGAGCGTTGTCAGATAACGGTCCGGGCCGGAAAGGGAGACAAAGACAGGATCACCATGCTACCCGCTCGCCTGGTGGAACCGATGCAGAACCAGCTGAAGGCGGCGCGGAGGGTTTTTGTCGGAGACCGGGCTGAATCGATCGCGGGCGTGTGGTTGCCCGAAGCATTGGGTCGCAAATACCCCAATGCGGGGGTTGAGTGGCCTTGGCAGTGGTTGTTCCCATCCCGCGAAACGAGCCTGGATCCCGTTTGCAGGCTGAAACGTCGACACCACTTGCTCGACGGCATAGTGCAGAAAGCAGTCAAAACGGCGGCTCGGGCAGCTGGCATCCATAAGCGGGTCACGCCGCACGTCATGCGACACTCGTTCGCGACGCACCTTCTCGAGAATGGATCTGACATCCGCACCGTGCAGGAACTGCTGGGGCACTCGAAAGTGGAAACGACCATGATCTACACCCATGTGATGAACCGTCCCGGCCTGCATATCCGCAGTCCGTTGGACGATATCCCGGAGGATGCACCGGTTTGGCGGGTATGAGAGGCTGTCTAAGCCTGCAAACAGAGACGCTGCCGCCACCGGTGGGCTATCGTTTCGACCAAACCCGCCAAGCGCTCACGGTTTCTGGCCGTGGGGTTGAGAACTGGGACTTCGAGCCGGGTCATGCGAACCCCGGTGGACTTGATTGCATGGGAAGGCTCCGGTTGGGTCAATCATTGAGCGTGGGCGTGCCGGTGCGTTCGTGGGAAGTGTGGGGGGAGGGGGAAGAGGTCAGATTGGGAAGAGGTCAGTGGTCAGATACTCAGTCTCACAGGTGATCTCGGCGATGCCGGAGTCATTGCGTAGTGTATTCTATTTTACCGGTTCCCAGGAGCCGCTGTCCGATGAGCGGTAGGCGGCTTCCATGATGGCCACGGCGTCACGGGTCGCTGCCAGATCGGCGGTCAGTTCATCCGGAGTCAACTCATCCCGGATCGCGGCGACCAGCCGGTCCATACGGGTCGGTCGCGGCGCGATGGCGACAATCGGTTCCGGTTCGGAACCCGGTGCTCCGACGACGTAACCGTCCCCGGTGTTCCAGAGGGTGCGCTCCGATCCGGTGATCTCGAGGCCACCGATTCCACCTGTCTGGGTCCACGCCGCCTCGACCGTACCGAGGATGCCGGAATCAAAGCGTAGCTGGGCCAGGCCGTAATCGTCGGCCGACGGGTAGATGCCCGAATGGTTGCCGATGGTCGCCCAGACATCACGCACCGGTCCGAACAAGGAGCGCACAAGATGCACGGCATGCGTTCCCATATCCATGAACGCGCCGCCGCCTGAGAGCTCCGGTTGGTAAAACCAATTCAGATCGGCACTGTCGAACCATCGCCCGTAGGCCGCGTGGTGTGCATTGCGATAGCGGATCCGGGTGATGGTGCCGAAAGCGTTTTCCGCAACCAGTTGCGCCGCCCGTTGCATGATGCCGTCGAAAGGTTGGAAATATCCGCAGAACAGGGCCACCGGATGGCTTTCATGAAGTTCGCCGACCCGATTGAGTTCGTCCACCGTGGTGACGAGCGGCTTCTCACAGAAAACAGGTTTGCCCACGGGAAGGGCCTTTTCCAACAGCGGCAGGTGGCGGGTATTCTCGGCACAGATGACAAACCCGTCGACCGAAGGATCCTCCAGCAGGCGGTCGAGATCGGGCTCGAAGGTCGCGGCAAACTCGTCGGCGTAGCGCCGGCCACGCTCTTCCACGTCGTCCCAGACCCCCTGGATCCGGCGTCCGTCGGAGGCCTTGCTGATGTTATCGAGGAAGCTGCGGGTGTGGATGTGGGCGGTTGAGAGGAATGCGATATTGGCCATGGTGATGTTTGAATGGGTTGGGAGGCGACCGATCGGGTTTCTTATTGGTTACCTTGGGCGCGAGCAATTTTACTCACCCATCGATGAGTTCAATTACCCATGAATGGATACACTGTGGAAGGCCAAAGATTAAAACAAATCTCAAAACGTCCTCAAGCCTCACCTTCCCCTTGTTGGGTCACCTTCCTTGAGCGTATATAGAGAAGTCTCGATATTATTCATTCTAATCATACCCACACCATGCAAATGTTAAACAATCAGGAATCCCGTCGTGGATTCACCCTGGTAGAGATCATGATCGTCGTGATCATCATCGGGCTGCTCGCAGCTCTGGCCATCCCGGCGATTCATAACTCACAGAAGAACGCCAAGTCGGCCACCTTCATCAACGATGTCCGCACCTACTCCGCGGCCGCTGAAGTCTTCAGCCTCGAAACTGGAGACTATCCGGAAGACGTGGGGCCCGGCGTCATGCCCACGGGTCTCGATGAATACATCCCGACCACGAAGTGGACCGCCGAAACCCCCATCTATGGACGCTGGGATTTCGTCAAGGACGACAAGGGAATCGTGTCCGGTTTCGGCGCCAGCGGTCACACCGCATCCAACGCCCAGCTGATGCACATCGAGCAGAAGTGGGACGACGGAAGTCTGAGCACCGGGAAACTTCGGTCTCTGGACGGCGGCTACTACTACGTGATCGCGGAGTAACCGATCCTAAGATTTCCTTTCGAGCTTTGGAAAGTCCGAAGCTCTGACCGCGACTTCCCGGCCGCTCTCCTGGCTTTGGTAGATCGCCTCCAGGATGGCGATCACCCGGATGGTCTCGGTCCACGGGACCGGCGAGGGCAGGTTCTCACGAACACAGGTCGCAAAGTCGGCCAGTTCGGCATGGTGCGGTTTCGGCCCGGCCATCGGATTTGTCAGGCTGCCCTGTGAAAGCACCCCGTTGGTCACTTCGGTAAACTCCGCTGAGGGCCACTTGACGCCCCCATCCAATCCGAAGAGCTGGCAGCTCATATCCTCCTTCTCTTTCTGATGACCGAGCCAACTGGTCTCAAGAACCAGGGTCGCACCGTTATTGAACCGGACAAAACCCGCGGCAAAATCCTCCACCGAGACCAGGTCGCGGTCCCATTCTCCCCAACCACCGGGGATGCTGGTGCCCTTGGCAAAATTCGTCTTGCTCGTTCCGGTCACCCGGGCAGGCGTGGGGTACCCCATCAGCCACAGGCTGAGGTCGAGCGCGTGTACCCCGATGTCCATGCACGGGCCACCGCCCGACAGTTTGCGATTGAGGAATCCTGGGGCGATCGGAATCAGGTTGCTGCGCATCGCATGCACGCGGGCATGATAGACATCCCCCAGTCCCCCCGCGTCGATCCATTTTTTGACAGCCTGAGCAGCCGGGGTATAGCGCATGTGCTGGGCCGTCATCAACTTCAGTCCGCCCGCATCGGCCAGTTCACCCATCGACCGGACCTCGTCCGTCGTCACCGCGAGCGGTTTTTCACAGATAACATGCTTGCCGGCGCTGAGCGCGGCAGTGACGGCCGGGGTATGGACCCGGTTCGGCGTGCAAACGTCGACAACGTCCAGGTCCAGGCCGACCATATCCTTGTAATCCGTGAATCGCTCCTTGATTCCGAACTTGTCGCCCACGGTGTCCAGGCGCTCTGCCGCCACATCCGCAAGCGCCACCACTTCGACGTCCGGAAGGCTTGCCCAGCCCGGCAGATGCTGGTTTGCCGCAATACCACCCACTCCGATCACACCGACTCTCAGCTTTGAACTCATGAAGCGACGATGAAAGGAACGCCTCCGGAAACAAGCCGGAACCTGCGATTCCTCTCGAAATATTACATGATGGGTGGTGGCCCACATCGGGTGAGCGACTTCGAATCCGCTCGACCTTGCGAGATCAGAGTTCTAGGCGGGTAACCATGCCTACGAAACACGCGCTTCGCTTTCGCCAGATCCATCTCGACTTTCACACCTCACCGAAAATCCCGCGCATCGGTGCACGTTTCAACAAGAAGCATTGGCAACGCACGTTGCAGGAGGCACACGTCGATTCGATCACGCTTTTTGCCAAGTGTCACCACGGCTGGAGCTACCACCCGACCACGGTGGGGCAAGTGCATCCACATCTTGATTTCGACCTGCTGCGGGCGCAATTCGACGCCTGCAAGGAGATCGACATCAACGCGCCGATCTATCTTTCGGCCGGACTCGACAACGTCGCCTCGTACGAACATCCGGAGTGGAGGGAAGTTGGTTTCGACGGAAAGATGAGCGGTTGGGCCGCCGGCCTGCTGGATGCGGGATTCCACACGATGGATTTCCATTCGCCCTACCTTGACTATCTTTGCGAGCAGATCGCCGAGGTGGTTGATCGGTTCCCCGAGGCCGACGGCATCTTCCTGGACATCATCAGCCAGAATCAATCGTGCGGTCGGTGGTCCCTCGATTTCATGCGTGAGCACGGACTGAATCCCAAGCTCGCGGAGGATCGGGAACGATCGAGCGAACAAGCCCTCGAAAAGTACTTCCGCAAATCGGTCGAAGCTACGCATTCGGGTTCGAACAAGAACATGCCGGTCTTCCATAACTCCGGCCATATCGCGCCAGGTCAGAACAGCATTCTGCACCACTTCAGCCACCTTGAACTCGAGTCGCTGCCAACAGGCGGCTGGGGCTACGACCACTTCCCGCAATCCGCCAAGTACGCGTCGAACCTCGGCCTGGACTTCCTGGGAATGACCGGGAAATTCCACACCACCTGGGGCGAATTCGGTGGATTCAAACATCCGAATGCCCTGCGGTATGAATGCGCGTCCATGCTTGCATACGGGTCGAAGTGCAGCGTCGGCGATCAGTTGCACCCGGACGGACGACTCGACGACTCCACCTACCAAAGCATCGGCCAGGCCTACCGCGAGGTTGAAGCAAGGGAACCCTGGTGCACGGGGGTGAGGGGCGTCGCCGACATCGCTATACTCTCCAGCGAGTCGGAAAACCCGGAAACCAAACGCAACAACCGCCCCGACGTGGGCACCGGCCGCATCCTGCTCGAGGGACATTTCCTCTTCACCGTCCTGGATCGATCGATGTCATTTGACCCCTACCGGCTGCTCATTCTTCCCGATGATATCGCCGTGGACGTCCGCCTTGCACGCAAGCTGCGCGCCTACCTCAGGAACGGGGGAAAGGTGCTCCTTTCCGGCACCAGCGGCCTGAAACCGGACGGGACCGGATTAGCCCTCGACCTCGGAGCCAGATGGTCGGGACAAAGTGAATACCAGCCGGATTTCATGCTCCCGGAAAAGAGGCTGAGGCCGACCTTTGTCGATTCACCATTCGTCGCCTATCTTCCCTCCCAGCGCATCACCGCAACGCGCGGCCGGAGTCTGGGACAGATTTACGACCCCTATTTCAACCGCACCTGGGATCATTTCTGCAGCCACCAGCACGCTCCGGCACGACCGGAGGCCTCAGGATACGATCTGGGCGTAAGGCACGGCGGCATCACCTACCTGGCCCACCCCGTCTTCACCCTTTACCAGGCGTATGGTTCAGTGGCCTGCAAGGAATTCCTCCACCGCCTCCTCCGTTCGATACTCGGGCCTCGGGAAACCCTGGCCACCAATCTTCCATCGACGGCCCGGGCGATCCTGAACCATCAGGCCGACCAGCGCCGCTATGTTCTCCACCTGCTTCACGCCCCGACCGTCGCGCGCGGAGGGGAAATGGCGCATCAAGGTGGAAACATCGCGAACAACGCCGTCCCGATCGAAGTGGTCGAGGACCTGATCCCGATCGGGCCGGTTGAAGTTTCCCTGCGTGTGCCCCACAAGGTGACCAAAGCCCACCTGGTCCCCAGCGGCAGAAAGCTCAAGGTCACCCAATCAAAAGGCCGAATCGAGTTCCGGGTGCCCCGTTTCAGCTGCCACGCAATGGTGGCGGTGGAGTAGGATTTTCGATTTGGAATTTGGGATTGCGGATTGCGGATTTGGGATTTTGGGGGTCATTGCTCGATATTGGCACGAACGGCGGGGTCATTGCTCGACATCTTGCATGCCAATGCGAGATGTGAGCTTTGACCCCCTTCAAACGGACCGAGACCGAGACATTTGGATTGCGGATTTGGGGACGGGGGGGGAAAGGGTGGACGGTAGGGTGTAGGGGATTGTATTGTATTTTACAATACAATCAAACAAACCGTAGCAACTGTGTTGCCCGAGCAAGGTTGTTTTACGGATATCGCTATGTCTGCAACGCCTGCGGCTGCCCGGGAGGACAGCCCTCCACAGGGAATCCAACTGGAGGGTCGTGCTCCCGCGCGACCGCCCGAAGCCCAAACACTCAAACAAACCATTGTGCTACGGTTTGTTTTGCACTGCCGGCCGGTTTACCCGCCGTAGCTCGTAGAGCAAAGGAAGGCCGGACGCGCCGTCGAAGGCTTCCTGAAGGGAAGTGTCATTCTATCGATTCCTCTGCGTCGGGACCATTCCCTACAAGGGGCGTGCCTTGCCTGCCACGGCGTAGCGGAGCGTAGACGGGCGTGCGCCCTCCGCCCCCCATTCCAGATCTTCCACCGTCCACTGTCCACCCTTCCATCCATCCATCTTGTCCCGGCGTATCGCAGAGTAGCCGGATCTTCCATCCTTCTGTCCTCTGCCGAAGGGGTCAAAGCACATATCACGCATTAACATGCATGATATGAGCAATGACCCCGTCCACCGGTCCACTGTCCACTCTTCCACCCTTCCTATCGCAGCGGTTCGGGCAGGGCCGCGACCCGGGCCTTCATGGCGCCGAGAGTCTCACTCGTCGGCTGACCCGCGAGGTCGGTCCCAAAATTTATTGATCCCACGGTCAGGAAATTCTCGATCAGCGCGCAATACCTGCGATTGACCATGATACCGAGGAGCTCGCCGGTCTTGCTGAACACGAGATCGCCGGTCGAAGGTGAGAATTCCCCGAACATTCGGCTGATGATCTTCGACTCCATCATGACGTATCCAGGCGTTCGAGGGTCCACCTTGAACGCGGTCTGGCCATAATACTCCCCTTCCCCGTTCACGAGAACCGCTTCCTCGAACTTGAATGGCTCGAGAGCGGTCAGGTAAACCTTCGCGCCAAGAGCCTGAACCTGATCCGGGTCGACCTCGACCACCGCGATTCGTCCGTCCCGGGCCAGGAATCCAACCGCTTCAACAGGCACGGACGCGGAACCGCGGGTCAGGGAACCCGACAACGACGCCCAGTCTGCCCCGGAATCCCTCTGGGCAAACACCGTCTGGTCCACATGGAACAGGGCAAAGACCCGCTCCCCATCGCCTGCCAGAAGGGTGCGGGAATCGGTTTCGCGAGTGACCGGACCGAAGATATTCGATCGCGCCGCCCAAAAGGAACCCAGCACCCGGTTGTCGAGGAATTCGTAGAACAGGGTATTCGCGTTGATCGGCGTGTTCGAACGGATTTCCTCGGTCAGATCGGCGGACCGTTCAGCCAGTCGGGTGACCCCCTCGGCCAGGACCCCGGTCTGCTGCTGCAGGTGCATCTTCTCTTCTCGAACCGCCTCGATCTCACCTTCAAGAGAGGTGACGTTCTCCCGCAGATAGGTTCGTTCCGTCTCAACGACCTCAACGCGTGTCTCGAGGGATTGGATCTCACTATTGGCGACCGCCTTCTCTTCCTCCAATTGCCGCACGCTGCCCGCCAGTTTGCGGGCCTCCGCCTGCTGGGCGGCCAGTTCCTCCTGAAGGCGACCAGACCGAATTCGCTCCTCCGTGGCTTCTTCGGCTGTTCGGGAGAGCCGGTCGGCCAAGGCATTCAGGTCCAACCGGCTTTCGGTCACCTGCCGCGTTGCATTTTCGAGATCCCTCTCCTGGTTCTCCAACTCGGTTTCAAGGCGAGTCAGGCGGGCCTCGCGTTCCCCCAGGGTCTCGTCGCGCGATTCCAGCGTTTTCCGGGTGTCCTCGAGTTCGGTGCCCAAGGCGTCGCGCAACTGGCGCTCTTCCTCCAGAGAAAGGTTGAGCGCAGCCAGCAGATCCGTGTCCGCCGATTCCGGGCGTTTCCCGTCCGCGGTGCCCACGGGGGCGATCTCGGTCGACACCAATTGCTCGTCCACCTGTTCCCAACGCGTCAGCGCCAGGAGATTCAGGAGCAGAAAGTCGCACAGAATCAGAAGCAGCGTCTTGTTCATGTTTCGCCGGTTTGAGTGAAGCGTCCTGAATTCAGATCGATGCCTTGCCCGGTGCGACCTCGGCCAGGATCTGTTCCTGACTGATCTCGATCAGGCGCGTCTTGTAGGGACGCACGTGCCGAATCTTCACGAAGGCGACACAGAGTATGCCAAAGAGGTTGGAGGCATAGGCCGCCAGGAGGTTCGCCTCAATCAACCCGAGCACCTGCAGCACCAGGGCGGCACTCGTGCCGGCGATGCCCACGTAAAGGCCGCTGTCAAAGAGGTTCTCCTCGTTTTCCATGAGGCGCAGCTTGACCAGGTTCGGCACGGGTTTCCGATCGACCTCGCTGATCTTGAGCAGGCAGATCAGGTAGACCAGCAATTGCAGGATGAAGAAAAAGACGATGCTTAGAACAGTTGCGATATCCATATTGACTCCGTCGGTTTGTTGAGATCTGAGCGTGCCATCGGCCACCTGACCAAGGACGGGGATGACGATCCGGAACTCGTATCCGGAAAGCTGTGAGGCCTGGGCCAGATAGGGTTCGTTGATCAGGACCAGAAAGAGACAGACCATGACCGCCCCCATACCCCGCCGCACATAGGCGAACGCGGGAAAGCCGGCCAGCCAGGTCAGCCCGGAAAAACTCTCGAACGACCAGAACAGGCAAAACGCACCCAGTAGATACAAGCCGTATTTCAGACCCAGTGCGAGCCCAGGTTCCCGCACGGCAAATGACAGAACCGGCCCGAGGGTCTCCGATGAAAGCCAATCCGTCCCGGCGCCACTGTCCGGGAAGTCTCCCGACGGGGGCAGGTTCTGCCGAAGCAGGAACAGGACCCCTCCCCGCCCCTGCCGGAGGGCAAAGGACATGGCCTCCAGACCAACGTCTCCATAGCGGATGATGTAATCGGCCACTGCATCCGGATTTCCCGCCAACAGGCACGATGCGAAGAGCACGGCACGGGCCTCGGGAAGGCGCTGCAGCAACTGGCGCAGCTTCCCAAAGGTTTCGGTGGTCGCCGCGGGCCGGACCAAAGCCGTCATCTGCCCCCAGTTAAACCGGCGTCCCAGGGACAGCAGGTCGGCGTAGAGCCGCTCGATTCCGGCGGCCTCGCCCGTCGCCAGGGCGTCCCCGGCCATGGCGCGAATCTCGCGGGCGGCGTTGGTGGAAAATTGTTCCGACTGTGTGAGCAGGGCCGTCAGGTTGATCGTCGCTTCCAGGGGCTGTCCAGCTGCGCTGAATACCGGCATGAACCTGCGATAGGTCGTGAGGTCACGGGTGGCGAGGAGCACGCGCACCGTCGGACTGCGGGAGTTTGACAACAGAGCCAGGACGCGTTCACGGGCATCAGCGGAAATAAACTGCCCAATCACACCGTTCTCGCCAGGCACGCCGGGTTCAGCGCCCCTGAAGGCCTGCTCGAGGAAAGGATCCCATTCCCCCCAGACGGCCACATCCGGGTTGACCTCGATATAACCAGCCACCTCCCGAGTCAGTCGCTCGACTCCTTCCAACTTCAATTCCGCGCCCGCCTCGGCCAGGAGAACCGAGGCGGCCACCTCGCCACGTTCAAGCAGATCGTGCCCCGTCTCGACCACACCGGGTGATCCCAGACCCGCTTCCTCAACCAGCACCAGGGGCAGGGACTTGAACTGGGAAGGTATGAGCAGTCCGGCCGCGATGGTCACCACGCCGCACACAGCCGTAATCAGCCCGCGAAGCCTGCCGTGCCCTGTCGGCCGTTGCTCTGTCAACCTCATCCCCACAGTTCTATTCAGCTCTGCATGACCATCACAAATTTATTTGTGGACGCCGGACGACCCCGGCTATTTTGATGTTCCTTCGACATGGCCGCGCTAGAAATTGTTCACTACGGAAACCCGATCCTTCGAAAAAAGGGGAAACCCATTGAGCAATTCAATGATGATCTGAAGCGATTGGGCAAAGACATGATCGAGACCATGCAGGCAGCCGAAGGGATCGGCCTGGCCGCCCAGCAGGTCGATCTGGCCCTTAGGATCTGCGTGATCGACCTGCGCGAAGGCGACTGGGAATTCGACTACCGACTCAATGGTGGCGTCTATCCCCTCGACCTTATCATGCCTATGGTTCTGATCAACCCCGAGGTGACGGCCATACCCGATCCGGTGACCACCTATTCCGAGGGATGCCTCTCCTTTCCCGAAATCCATGGAGACATCGATCGACCGGATCGGATCGACGTACGGTTCAAGGATCTCGATGGCCATGATAATCACCTCTCCTGCAACGGGTTGCTTTCAAGATGCGTCCAACATGAGGTCGATCACCTCAATGGCGTCCTTTTTATCGACCGCATGCGCAAGAGCAGCCTGCTCGAGATCGAGCAGGATTTGAAGCAACTCAAGAAAGCAACCCGCAAACGCCTGAAAAGACGACCTGACGCATGAGCAAAAACGATGGAATGAGCTACGCACCGGAGGGAAAACCCGATCCGGTGGTCAAACCGGAAGAATTCGTCTTCGCGGCAGCCCACCTTGACCACGGTCACATCCATGGCCAATGCAATGGGTTGATCGAAGCCGGCGCCACGCTGAAGTGGGTCTATGATCCGGATCCGGCCAAGGTCGAGGCTTTCCGGGAGAAGTTCGGCCAGGTCAAGGTGGCTGACAGTCTCGACGCCATCCTCGACGACCCCGGGGTCCACCTGGTGGCGGCCGCCGCCATCCCTTGCGACCGCGGTCCGCTGGGATGCCGCGTCATGAAGGCGGGCAAGGATTATTTTTCGGACAAGACCCCCTTTACGCGGCTCGAACAACTCGATGATGCCCGAAAGGTAGTGGCCGAAACCGGCCGCAAGCACATGGTCTACTACAGCGAACGGCTCCATGTGGAGTCGGCCATGTATGCCGGTGACCTGGTGAGGGACGGAGTCATCGGCCGCGTGGTCCAGGTGCTTGGACTCGGCCCCCATCGCCTGCGCAAGCCAACACGTCCGGACTGGTTCTTTCGTCACGAGCAGTACGGCGGCATATTATGCGACATCGGCAGCCACCAGATCGAACAGTTCCTCTTCTACAGCGGGGCCAGGGACGCCACCGTGACCAATGCCGCGGTTGGCAACTTTAACAATCCGGACAAACCCGAGTTGGAGGATTTCGGGGAGGCCTCCCTGGTGGCGGACAATGGCACGTCCGATTATTTCCGCGTCGACTGGTTCACGCCCGACGGACTTGGCACCTGGGGTGACGGACGTACCATTATTTTGGGTACGAATGGCTATATCGAAATGCGCAAGTACATCAACGTGGCCACTGCGCCGACCGGCGACCATCTCTACCTGGTGACGCATGAAGGTGAGCAGCACCTCGAGCTCGCCGGCAAGGTTGGCTACAAGTTCTTCGGCCAGCTCATCCTCGACTGCCTCAACCGGACGGAGAATGCCATGACCCAGGCCCATGCCTTCAAGGCGGCCGAACTCTGCCTCAAAGCGCAACTGGCGGCAACCAGGATTGCCTGATCCCTTCGCGCCGGATCAGTGCAAGGGGCGGCCGCGTCTGTGTCTGTCAGGACCGGCCCACAGCGGATGACGGAGCGAAGACCGGTGGGATATAAGTGTCCTGTCGATCGGACAGACACGGTGATAAGCATAAGGCTTGTTTGTAATAAAACTTGCTAATGCAGTGGCTTCTCGTACAAACAAAAGGCGGGTCGCCTACCCCAAACGACCCGCCACTCTGTTACTTGTGTTAACCCCAAAACTCCCGCCAAGGCGGGAACTCTGTTAACGACTTGCAAGGAGATAGATCCAGAGAGCCTGGATCTGTTCAATTCTGGCGACACCTATTCCAGGCATTAATGAACCCCATAGGTTGAGCTAAAGGGCTCTTTGATCAATTGGAGGCAGTCAGTCTCGAATTGATCAAAGTTCCGGAACAACCTTCATCTGTCTTTGACAGAGAGATCGTAACCCGCTAACATCAAAGGCACGTCCTAACCCCTCCCTATATGGACACCGAGCAAATCATCGAACCGACGGAGACCTACTGCGCGCACTGCAAGAAAGATGTGGTTCCACGGGTAGTTGAAGATGGCACGGAACAGCAGTCCCCTGTGGATCTTATCGGACTGAAGCATGCCCGTTCCAAAGCAGGACATCACTACCACGGCGAATGCCCGCATTGCCACCATCCGCTCTTCTCACCGGTGGTGGAAGACCTGAACCGGCGGGAACACCAATTCGATTGGCAGACCCTGCTCTATGTGGTCGGCGGCATCGCGTTCATGGCCATCGTATACTTCGCGTTCAATCGTTGAATGGACCGGACGCTCGATCCGGTTCTTGACCGGGCGAGCGGAAGCGGTCTGCGGCAAACCGGCTGAATCCATGGATCAGCCGGAAGGTGGTTTGTTCTCCATTTTTCCGCGCAGGTTGCAAAAGAAGCCTCAATCAGGCCTTGCCATTTCATATCATCATATCTTGATATGACGATATGTTTACTGAAGAAGTTTCATTTCTGACCGATTCCAACCCCTGATCCGCCATGCCGGCCACACTTTCAGACCTCCGCTCCATCCTCGAAAATCGAATCGTCCTGCTCGATGGTGCGATGGGGACGATCATCCAGTCCCACAATCTCGACGAACCCGATTTCCGGGGCGAGCGCTTCGCGGATCACCCCTTCGACCTCAAGGGCAACAACGACGTCCTCAGCCTGACCCAACCAGCGATCATCGAGTCGGTTCACACGGCCTACCTCAAGGCCGGAGCCGAACTGATCGAGACCAATACCTTTAACGCCACCCGTATCTCGCAGGCTGACTACGGCCTCGAGTCCTCGGCTTCCGAGATCAACCGTGCCGCCGCAGAAATCGCCCGGAGGGCTGCCGACTGCTTCCAGGTCGAAACGCCGGACCGTCCGCGATACGTTGTGGGTGCATTGGGACCGACCAACAAGACCGCGTCACTTTCTCCCGATGTCAATAATCCCGGATATCGGGCGGTCGATTTCGACACCCTGGCCGCGGATTATTCCGAGCAGGCCGCTGCCCTGATTGCAGGGGGAGTCGACCTGCTTATGGTCGAGACGATATTCGACACTCTCAACGCCAAGGCCGCCCTGTTCTCCCTGAAAGATGCGTTCAGCAATGCCGGCCGATCCGTTCCGGTCATGATCTCCGTCACGATCACCGATGCTTCCGGTCGGACACTCTCGGGTCAGACGATCGAAGCCTTCTGGAACTCGGTTGCCCATACTTCACCGTTCAGCGTCGGAATCAATTGCGCCCTCGGGGCAAACGAGATGCGCCCCTACATGGAGGAACTCTCTTCCCTGGCCGACTGCCTTACAAGCTGCCACCCCAACGCGGGTCTTCCCAATGCGTTTGGAGAATACGATGAGACCCCCGGGGATATGGCCGCGCACCTGCAGGAATTCGCCGGGAGCGGATGGGTCAACATCGTCGGGGGCTGTTGTGGTTCGACACCCGACCATATCCGCGCCATCGCCGAGGCGATTGACGGCCTGAAGCCGCGCCATCCCCCATCCCTTCCACCCGCGCTCCGACTGAGCGGCCTCGAGGCCGTGACGATTTCCTGAAGACCCCGTCCTCATCGCTCCCATGACCAAAGCTCCGTCGGAAGATCCTCAAACCCGCTCCATCGCCTCCCAATTCGTGATGGTGGGCGAACGCACCAACGTGACCGGATCCCCCCGGTTCGCAAAATTCATCAGGGCCGAAGACTACGAAGGCGCCCTCGGGATCGCCCGTCAGCAGATCGAGAACGGAGCCAACGTAGTCGACATCAATGTCGATGAGGGGATGCTGGACAGCGAGGCCGTCATGGTGAAGTTCCTCAACCTCCTCGCGGCCGAACCCGAGATATCCCGGGTGCCGATCATGCTGGACAGTTCCAAGTGGTCCGTGCTCGAGGCGGGCTTGAAATGCCTGCAGGGAAAAGGAATCGTCAATTCAATCAGTTTGAAGGACGGCGAGGATCTTTTCCTTGAACGCGCAAGGACTCTGCGCCGGTATGGAGCTGCCGCGGTGGTCATGGCCTTCGACGAGGAGGGCCAGGCGAGCGACCGTCGCCGCAAGGTGGCCATCTGCACCCGGGCCTACCGCCTTCTCACCGAGAAAGCTGGTTTCCCGGCGACCGACATCATCTTTGATCCCAATATCCTGACCGTCGCCACGGGCATGGATGAGCACAACAACTACGCGGTCGATTTCATCGAGGCCACCCGGGAGATCAAGGCCACCCTGCCCCATGCCAAAGTCAGCGGCGGCGTCAGCAATATCTCGTTTTCGTTTCGGGGCAACAATCTGGTCCGGGAAGCCATGCATTCTGCCTTCCTCTACCACGCCATACGGGCCGGACTGGACATGGCCATCGTCAACGCGGGCATGCTCGGGGTGTATGAAGAAATCCCCGACGATCTGCTCACGCACGTGGAGGACGTCCTGCTCAATCGCCGGCCCGACGCCACCGACCGGCTCATCCGACTGGCTGAAGGATTCAAGGGAAAGGGCGGCAGGACCGAGGTCCGCAACCTGGCCTGGCGGGACGAACCGGTAAACAAACGAATCTCCCACGCCCTGATCAAGGGCATCGTCGAATTCATCGATGAGGACGTCGAAGAGGCGCGCCGGCAGTTCACGCGCCCGCTCGAGGTGATCGAGGGGCCTCTCATGGACGGCATGCGTATCGTCGGCGGCCTGTTCGGCGAGGGAAAGATGTTTCTCCCCCAGGTGGTCAAGAGCGCCCGCGTGATGAAGAAGGCCGTGGCTTACCTGACCCCTTTCATGGAAGCAGAAAAGGATCAGTCCGGCGGCGCCCGGGCGGTTCCCAAATGCCTTCTCGCCACAGTCAAGGGCGACGTCCACGACATCGGGAAAAATATCGTAGGGGTTGTTCTGGCCTGCAATGGGTACGAAATCATCGATCTGGGCGTCATGGTGCCGGCGGAGAAGATCCTGAAGACGGCCCGTGAAGAAAAGGTGGATATCATCGGACTGAGCGGCTTGATCACGCCCTCACTGGACGAGATGGTGCACACGGCCGGCGAGCTCAAGCGAGCCGGGTTCACCCAACCTCTCCTCATCGGGGGGGCGACCACCAGCCCGGCACATTCCGCGGTCAAGATCGCACCGGCCCATGATCAACCGGTTCTCCATGTGCTCGACGCCTCGAGGGTGGTCGACGTGGTCCGCAACCTCCTGAGTGCGGATCGGCGCCAGAACACCATTGACCGGAACCTTGAAAAGCAGATCCGCCTGCGTGACGAGTTCGCAAGCCGCCGGGCCAGGCGCAAGCTGCTCACCATGGAAGAGGCCCGGAAGCGGCGCTTCAAGACCGACTGGTCCACGGTCGACCTGGCTGAACCCGAGTTCACCGGCATCCGGGTCATCGACCCGATTCCACTGGACGAACTGGTGGCGTTCATCGACTGGTCGCCCTTTTTCCATGCCTGGGAACTGCGCGGCAGATATCCGAAGATCCTGGACGACCCCGTGGTGGGACGGGAAGCCCGGGAACTCCACGAGGACGCAATCCAGATCCTGGATGCCATCGTGTCCGGGAAGAGCCTGAAGGTCCGGGCAGTGGTGGGTCTCTTTCCGGCCAATAGCGTGGGCGACGATATCGAAATCTACGCCGATCGGGACCGCTCCTCGGTCCTGACTCGATTCTGCACCCTTCGCCAGCAGGTTGAGAAGCCGGCCGGCCAGCCCAATTATTCACTGGCTGACTTCGTCGCCCCACGCGATTCCGGTCGCCTCGACACCTGCGGCGGGTTCGTGGTCACTGCCGGGCATGGCCTGGATCCTCTGATTGCCGAATGCGAAGCCCGGCACGATGACTACACATCGATCCTCTTCAAAGCGCTGGCCGACCGCCTGGCCGAGGCTGCGGCGGAGTACATGCACAAACAAGTGCGTGACTGGTGCGGATTCGGGAGGGAGGAAACGCTTTCACCCGACGAGATCATCCGCGAGCGCTACCGCGGCATCCGACCGGCTCCGGGCTACCCGGCCTGCCCGGACCACACTGAGAAATGGAAGCTCTTCGATCTTCTTGACGGAACGGCAAATGCCGGGGTCAGCCTGACCGAGAACCTGGCCATGCTGCCCGCCAGTTCAGTCAGCGGGCTCTATCTCAACCATCCCGATTCCCGCTATTTCGCGATCGGAAAGATCGATCGCAATCAGGTGGAGGATTATGCGGCGCGAAAACAGATGGAGGTTTCGGAAGTCGAACGCTGGTTGGGTCCGGTCACCGACTACGACCCGAAATAGGGGGCGGATTTTGGATTGCGGATTTGGGATTTGGGAATGCGGATTGCGGATTTGGGAATGCGCGATTCTTTGGAAGCTACCTTCCCCGCTTGGCCGTTTTGATCGAAGAGACAACGATTGCGGTCAACTCGTCAGCTTCTTTCTTCAGGGCCTCAAGTCGCTCGGACGGCAGTAATCCGGCTTCATCGATCATCTCGAGCCAAAACTGACTCTCGTCGGATTCTTCCTCCACGATGCCCAATTTGGCGATGAAATCGGCCTTTGATCGAGCCCTGCAGGCAGCGCGGTAGTTGGCAGCGACAGATGTGGCTGAACGGACGATCTGGCCCGCCAACGTCCGGCCTGAAACAGTATGGGGCAGGGCTTCCGACAGTTTCAGAATTCGCAACGCAAACACTTTCGTCCTCGCCTGCATCTCCACCTTATCCATGCGAACCCAAATCTTACGTCCGATCTGTCACTCCACAATCCCAAATCCCAATCCCAAATCCGCATTCCCAAATCCCAAATCCCCATTCCCAAATCCCAAATCCCCATTCCCAAATCCCAAATCCGCATTCCGCATTCCCAAATCCCAAATCCCAAATCCGCATTCCCCATTCCCAAATCCCCATTCCCAAATCCGCATTCCCAAATCCCAAATCCCCATTCCGCATTCCCCTTCACCGATCCGTCCGCAGTCCCGAACGCCTGATCAGTTCGAACACACCGGGATTGTTCGGTTCGAGGACTCGTAACTCGTCGGCCCGCACCTGGGCTTCCTGATTCCGCCCCGCTTCAACCAGATAGGTAATGGCGGCCACCAGAATGTCGCGATCGTAGGGGTGCAGATTCAGGGCTTGATTAAGCACTTCGATCGCCCGATCCAGTTCCCCGGTTGATTGAAGGGCCACCGCAAAAACATAGGCCAACCTGGGATCACCCTCCTCCAGAGCCGCCGCACGCCCAAGACTGGTCTGGGCCTCCTCAAGTCTCCCGGCCCGGGCCAAGAGCAAACCAAGCACATGGTGGAGCGATGCCGCCTCCACCTCTTCCAATCCAGTCTGCAGGAGCACTTCGCCCTCAGGGTCCCGACCGGTCTGTCGATAGAGATCCGCCAGGTTGACGTAGGCCGGCACGAAGCCCGGCTCAAGTTCGATCGCTTCACGATAGGCCTGTTCCGCCCTGATCAAATCCCCGCGCACGAGATAGTAATAACCCCTCGTGGTACGGGCCGATGGATGATCCCCGTTGAACTTGTTTACCTGGAGAAACTCTTCCAGCGCCCTCTCCCGAGCGGCGGCCTGCCCGCCGGTCATCCGGTCGGCAGGCATATCCATCAACTGTGACACCGCCTCCATCCGTACGCTCAGGACCGGGTCATCCAACAGCGGCATCACGGTCTTCAGTCTCTCGGTCAACCCCAACCCGGCCGATGCGGACGCGGTCGCCATCCGTACCAGCGGATCGGAATCGCGATGATGGATCAACAGGTCATCGAACATTTTCGGACTCGGCCGCCGGGCCAGCAGGGTGATGGCCGTCGCCCGGACAATTCCCGGTTGCTCTGCGTCTTCCGTGACCTTGAAAAGCAGGTCGGCCGAACCCGGGGCGATCACTCGTCCGGCGTGCAGAACCTCACCGTAGTGGTCGGTGCGCAGCCAGTCCTCGCCATACCACTCTCTGGAGGCGGCCAGGGACCAGGCGGCATCCTTGTCGGTGTGGCAGATATTACAGGCATTCGGCGAACCCGTGGTCAGTGAAAGATCCGGTCTCGGAATCCGGAAGCTGTGGTCCTGACGTGGGTCGACAACCATGTAGTTGCGCGATGGCATGTGGCACTCGACGCAGAGAGCCCCGGTCGACTCCCTGGAATGGAAATGATGTTCCGGCGTATCGTAGGTGACCGGGACATGGCAGGACGCGCACAGCGCATTCCCCGGTGCCTTCAGTTGCAGGCTGTGCGGGTCGTGGCAATCGGTGCAGCGCACGCCCGCCCGAGCCATCTTGCTCTGCCTGAATGATCCGTAAACATAGACCTCCGAAAGGATCTGTCCGTCGGGGAAATAGAGACCCTCGTCAAGCAGGCGCAACTCGTAGTCGTCGAGCAGCGGCTGCCCGCCCGGCGGAGACTCCCGGAGCTGGGTTCGCAGTGAATGACAGCGCGCGCAGGTTTCCACCTGGCGGTCATTGTCCGGCAGCACCGTTCGGCGGGCAATCGGATCTCCGGCCGAATACAGCCAGAACCCGCCACCGGTGTCCCGAAGTGAGTTGTAGAGGCCCATCTCACCCTCGATCCCAACCTCGGCCTCACCGGCCTGATGGGCCTTTGCCCAAGCCAGATGACGCGACGCCGGGCCGTGACAGGCCTCGCAGGAGACGTCCACCTCCGACCAGCTTGTCGCGTAGGTGTTCGACTCTTCATCGTAATTCTTGTGCAGGTTGGTGGAGTGGCAGTCCGCGCACATATAATTCCAGTTCTGGCTCACCCTCGTCCAATGCAGAACATCGCGATGGTCCACCTTCTCGCCGGGATAGAGATGGAACCATCGTTGCCCTCCACCCTCAACCGAACGGCTGTCCCAGGCGACTCCCAGGCATTGAATCCGGCCATCGGGAAACTCGATCAGGTACTGCTGAAGAGGAACCACACCGAAGACATAAGTGATGGAAAACTCCTGCAAGGTTCCGTCCCCGCCTTCCGTTTCGACAAAGTACCCCCCTGCCCGGCGATAGAAACGCGAAGTCAAGCCGTTGTAGGTGAAAGTGGAATCATTGAAGTCGCCCAGGACTGTGGCCTCCGTGGCATGATCCATGGCCAGGTCATGATGGGAACCCTCGAAGAGCCGCATTGAGTTCTCATGGCACTCCCGACAGGACTCCCGCCCGACATAGGTCGCGGGTCCGTCCGCCCACGTCACCCTTTCAGCTGCGTCAATCGGATCGGGTGACCGGCGGCAACCGATCAGGATACCAACAACGCCCAGCCAGACGGCGATCGCCATCCACATAACAGTTGCCTGGTTCCGGGTGATCACTGAGTCGATCAAAGGGCATCAGCGGACCGCAGGCAAGAACCCACGGCACCGGTCAGCGCCCGTCGCCAAAAAAGAATTCGACCCCGAAGCCGAGGAGCAGATCGCCTCTCCGGTCCCATTCCGGGAATTCTCGCGGCCAAGCCATGCCGACGGTCACCTCCCCGTATAACCACTCGCGAAACATCTGCTGGCGGTAGGTCACCGAGCCGCCATAGTTTATAAGTGGAATAGCCCGTCCCGTTTCTCCAAAAACACCAAACTCATAGGCCAGGGCCCGCTGGCGGCCGAGGTCCTGATAGAGGGTCAGATAGGACTCATACCGAACACCAAAGGCTTCCTCCCCGACGTTGAAGGAATTGTACCACTTGATAAGAAAATCCTCCGTGATCAGATGCGTCGGTTCGATCGTCGTGGTTGAACCAACTCCCTCATCGGTGCGGTAATAGAAGGTCTGGTAGAAATAGACCATCGTCGCCTCGCTCTTCGATACGTAGCGATTCCGGTAATTCAGGTTGATGTAGGGAGCAGGGGGCCAGGTCAGATGCACCCCCCCTCCAATCGAAAAGTCCTGATTCTCGCTCGCCCAGTCCGGAGTGTATCCGATACCGGCCAGAAATTCATCATTTTCGTTGCCCTGGTAAAAACTGGCGAAGCGGGATGAGTCCTGGTAGCGGTTCGCCATCATATCCTGGGGGTCACCACGTCCGATCATGGCGTTGAATCGGTTGTTCACATTGTCGAGGTTGACTTCGACCCGGAACCGCCCGCGAACATAGAAACCTTCCCTGTTCTGCCAATAGACATTGGCGGATACCCGGCCATAAGTGTTCTCCGGCGTGTCCTGAAAATCGTCGGTCCCAAGCAATCCATCAACCCAGTCAGCAGATCGATCGAGGCGGGATTTAAAACCCGTCCGGAACCGATCCACCAAAGCTTCCGACTCAACATCCTCGCCGGCGGGCACGTCTTCATCTCCGGCTTGAGGCTCCTTATCCGCGGTTGTGTCAGCCGGGTCCTCAGGTTCGCCGGATGAACCAGCGTCCTCAGACTTTTCCAACGGCTGGCCTTCCTGCGTTCCCTCAGCCGGGCAATCCACCGTTTCATCCGGCAGATCAGAAGGGGGTTCGCCCCCGAAACAAGAAACGCCCGGAAGGGAAAAGACCAGAACTGCGATGAAGAATGCGCGGTACACAAAAATCTCTGATGTCGTATTCAGCCGGATGACAACTCGCTCTCGAATGACGGATTTCACGGACCATGGAATCCGGTATTTGGGGTGTCAATCCGGACAACAACCATCCGGTTCGATCGATCTCGATACCGGAAGAGTCATCCGGAAAAAGGACAGAGGGGGCTTCCCTCCAAAAAAAAACGGCCCACTCAAGGTGAGCGGACCGTCGAGAACTTAGCGGCTTGGCTTCAACCTTCAGCCCTCCGGAGTCGGCGGAGGCGGAGGCGGAGGCGGGAAGTTGGCCAGGATATTGGCCAGGGTCACCTTGAGATTCGCGCGTTTCTTTTCGTCCAGGGCTTGCTTGGTGTCGCCGTAGATGTTTTTTGAGGCCCAACCACGCCACACCAACACGTCTTCGACGTTGTCCACGATGTCGATGGCAAGCGTGGTGTCCTTGTATTCCGTGGTCGTCGTGGTGGTTCCGCCGTAACCACCGCCGTAACCACCGCCGTAGTAGCCGTAACCACCGTATCCACCATATCCATACCCAAAGCTGCTGATATCCATCTTTTCAGTCATCTGAAGGTGCGCCATGACCAGAAGGTCCGCGTCCGCCGCCGATGCCTCGGTCAACCCGACTGCCTCAAGTCCGGCGTGCAGGGACTGGTACACGGCCTGGACGGTGCCCGGTCCGATCTCGATCTGGGTCCCCCCCTTGGTATCGATGATGGCGTAAGTCTCGGCTTTGTCGAAGTCATACCCTTCGACCGCATCGTACTGGATCTTTGGTGCAACGGTGCAGGCCGAAAATCCGAGCACGACCGCGCCGAGCAAAGTGAGAGTGAGGTGTCTGTTTTTCATAGTCCTGAGTGATAGATATTATTCGAGGAAGGCATCGCGAAAGGCCTTCGGTCACAGTGGCGATCAGGGAACTGCATAAGTGCTTCCCGGTCAAGTGAGATTCGTTCGTTTCCGCCTCGAACTGAACAGAATGCGGCATTCGCCAGCCACTCCCCGGGACTCATTCCACCCAACCTCGACTGCGGTCATCCACCAAACCCGGCTCCTGGTCCAATGCCCCGTTCTGATTCGAGACCGGTTCGGAAGACAGGAGCAGGTCCACCCTTTGGATCCAGTCCCGCAATTCCCGTAGTCCGGCCCGGCTCCCATCCGCCAACTCAATCGTTGTCTTCGAGCCCCGACCCGCTCCCTCCTTTTTCGCCCTGACCCACCCGTCGTCAACCAAGACCTTGAGGTGACGGTTGAGGTTGCCGTCCGAAAACCCGAACTTTTCGCGAATCACAGGAAAGCTCACCGGCTTCTGGACCCGATGGAGGAAGACCAGAATAGCCACCCGAGCCGGGTGGCGTGCACAACGATGCAACTTCGGAAGGGCCTCCACGGCCGCGATCCAATTCATTTAGCTTTGCGTCAGCAAGCTTTTTAATCGAACGGTGATCGTCGGACAGTCAGGTGGGTGCGAAAACCACTTGAGCCCCGGACCGAAGAAAAAGGAGGAGGCGCCCGTCCCCGCCCCCCCCCAACAGGAACGCCGCTTTCTCATCCCTTTCGGCCTTCATCCGATCGCAGGCATTGTGAGCGCAACCCTCCGGTCGCATCCCAAAGCAGGATGGGACCCTGTTCGAGATCGACTATATGAGCCCTGTCACGCTCGGCCGGATAACCGAGACAATGGGAGACATAGCGGACGCCTTCGATCACGCGATCTCGGTTTCGGTGCTGATGACCGTAGACATGCACACTCGAATTCAGGGATCTGAGATTTCGATCGATGGCCCGACTGCCCGCAACCCGGCTGAAATTGAAAGCATGTCTCGGCTCCCACCTCCGTGATGCTTCTTCGGAACTTCGCCCCCGAAGAAGCTCACGACGCGGGAGAAAATGACTAAAGATGACGACTGGCACCTGTCCGGCATGTCGTTCGAATCCGCGACTGGCATCGGTCAAATGTTCAAAAATCCCTCCCCCCATGGAGTTCACCGGCCACCGAATACGGCGGTAGTCCGCCCAGACATCACGCCAGGCCTCATCGCCGTCACGCCCGACAAACAGCGAATCGCCGCTATCCTCGGGCTCGTGATACCAGGAATCCAGGGGTACAATCCGGACCACCGAATCGCCCGAATCGATCAGGCCCGGTTGCCTCAGGACCCCCGCTTCCCGACAAGCTTCCTCCAGATGGCGAAGTTTCTCCAAGGAATCGATTTCATCGCCGGTTACCCAGAGGTCGTGATTGCCCGGGACGAAAAACACCTTCTTGAACATCGTCGTCAGAACAGAAAAGGTTTCGCGGATTCGCTCCAATCTGTGACTGATGTCACCGGCCAACAGGAGCACGGAATCCTGGTAGTTTTCTCGACCCAGATCCGCCACCCAATCCCGATTGCGGGCATGGTCGACGTGAAGATCGGACACGGCAAAAAGCCGCTCGGCCCGAATCAACTGCGGGTGTGGCGGCCTCGGCATCCCCGATCGAACCGACTGCTCGATTTCCAACCGACCACGATCACTTTGCCCTTCAGGTGAGAGCACACTCGTGTTCTGTCCGATAAATGCGCTTGTACAATGTAGAGGTGTCATGGGGTCGATAGCAAGGCGGGACAAGCCCGGAATGCCTGTAGGCCTTTCGGGTTTGTCCGGACGCCGCTAGCGGCCCCATGCCGCCTTACCCCTTGGGGCCAGGCACTTTTCGAGCTCAGTCGCGTTGCCCTCGCCGGGCGGTGCCACACCGGCACAGCACCGGTGTGGCCGCCTCGCCGAGATCGAAAAATAGCTCTGGCATTGGCAAGCGCATTTGTCGGACAGGACACTAGAAGAAGCCCGGGAAGTCCTCGACCAGAACTTGTTTCATCTCGCGAACCATTTTCATCCCCGGGTGATTCGGAGCCACAATTTCGAATGCATCGTAGCACATCCAACCCATGGGAAAGCGACCGGTTGACCTGTAGATATCTCCGATTTCCTTGTAGGCGACGGCCAGGCCGGGATCGCTCAGGATGGCTTTCCGGTAGAGGCCTTCAGCCAGGTCCAACCGGCCTGTTCGAGCCAAATTCTCCGCCGAAAGGATATTGAGGACCGGCGCCTGATCTTCAAAGGCATCGCTCAGCACGTCGAAAGTCTGTATGGCCCGCTCTGACTGTTCCCCGCCGCGTGCATTGAGACTGGTGAGAAGATTGGCCGCGGTACGGCTTGCCCTGATCTGCGGGCCGTAACTCTCGAGTTCCATTTCAGGAGACAGGCCGGTGATCATCTGCGTTCGGATCAGTTGGAGAATACCCCGGATCGGATCACCGTTCTCGAAAGCCTCGCCCGATGCCGCCGCGTTGACCTGACCGCTCGATATGAGCGATTCTGCGAATTCGGTGCCTCCTCGCACCCAATCGAGAAGAGCCACCAGAGTGTCCGTATCTGACCCCATCGAACGGAGGCTATAGCCCTCCAGACGCGATTCCAGGGTGATATCGGGCCTCTCGCGCAACCCCACGACCTCAACGCCGATCCTTCTGGTGAATCGTCCGCTGTTGAGGACGATTTCGCAATCATCCGGTAATACACCACCTTCGATGAGGTCCCCCAAAATCACGGGATGACCCCCACCAGTCTGGCGAAGCCAGAAAACAAAGTTATCCAGGTGAGTTTCCGACAATTCGGCGCCGGCCAACGACCACTGGGCCAATTGCTGATCGCCAGACATCCACTGACGCTCATTTCCAGTGTCCAGGGACTCGGGTTTCTGCACAGAATCCGGATTGGTGATCGAAAAAATGTGATCGGCCAGGACCTCGGGCTCCGCCGTCCCGTAGCTGCCCGGTCGGTAGCCAAAGCTGTCGATGGCCAGGACCTTTTCGTAAGCACCGGCCCGAAACTCAAAAAGCGCGAACAGCGAGGTTGAGTCGTACTCCCGATTGACCTTATCGAGAGTCACCATCCGGTCCCCGCCCCGATCCATGATCATCGCCAGTTCTCCGCCATCAACCTCCACCCAGGTGTCCTGAATCCGGAGCGTATAAAGCTCCGTCGACGGCGGATCAACCTCGACTCCGCCTGTGTTTGCCTTTGATTCGGTATTGACTTGAACAATGATTTCGACCCCGCCGAAGAGTCCGGAAAAAGCGGCCAATGAGCCGACTGAAATCAGTAAGAATGAACGAAGCAGACGATGCATGGATGTGCGGGCGAATATTGTTTTTGATCTGATCAGCCGAAACCCCGGATCTGGAGACCGGATATCTCGACTAAGGATGCGATGAAAGAGGTTTATTTTCGAGGTGGGGGGCGAGGGGGTCAAAGAACAAATCTCCCATTGGCGGTTGCGGTCGGTTTGAAGGGGTCAAAGCTCACATCTCGCATTGGCATGCAAGATGCCGAGCAATGACCCCCCGTTCAATCCCCAATCCGCATTCCCAAATCCGCATTCCCAAATCCGCATTCCCAAATCCGCATTCCCAAATCC
>Ga0164313_10000780_pt1 | contig 26703 bp, 16 predicted proteins | sample GuaBasSedimGuay4_FD_113735 | JGI IMG/M metagenome (GOLD analysis project Ga0164313, IMG submission 113735) | Subseafloor sediment microbial communities from Guaymas Basin, Gulf of California, Mexico - Guay4, Core 4569-4, 0-3 cm | ecosystem: Environmental > Aquatic > Marine > Hydrothermal vents... | reverse complement strand
GCCATCGGCTGCCTGACGGTGTGGGACGTCGAGCGCTGGCTCAAACAGGCGGAGATCGCCTGCGCGATGAGCCTCGAGGCCCTGCGCGCCAACATGAAACCGTACGACTCCCGCCTGCACGAGCTGCGCGGTTTCCGCGGCGCGGTGACCTCTGCGGCCAACATCCGCGCTGTGATCGACGGCTCGGACCTTCTCACCGGCAAGGAGAAGGTCAAGGTCCAAGATGCCTACTCGATGCGCTCCTCCCCGCAGGTGATCGGCGCCGCGCGCGACCAGATGCGATGGACCCGGGAACAGCTCGAGATCGAGGCCAACGGTGTCGGCGACAACCCGATCTTCCTCCCCGACGACGGGGTGGTCCTAACCGGCGCCAACTTCCAGGGCACCCCGGTGAGCATGCCGCTCGACACCCTCGGCGGTGCGGTCACCATGATCTGCGTGCTCTCCGAGCGGCGGATGAACCGCCTCACCAATCCGGCTCTGAGCGCCGGTCTGCCGGCCTTCCTGACCAAGGGCGCGGGGATGTTCTCGGGTATGATGCTCAGCCAATACACCGCCGACATGCAGATCGTTGAGCAGAAGATTCTCTCCACCCCTGCCTTCACCCAGTCGATCCCGGCCGCCGCCGACCAGGAGGATTTCGTGTCGATGGGAATGAACTCGGCCCTCAAGACGCGCACGATCCTCGACAACGCCTTCGGCGTCCTCGGGATCGAGCTCATGGCCGCCGCCCAGGGTCTCGATTTCCGCGACTTCCAAGCGGGCCGCGGCACCCGCGCCGCCCACGCCGAGATCCGCCGCCACGTCGAGTTTCTCGATATCGACCGCCCGCTCCACACCGACCACAACGCGATGAAGAAGGCGGTTGCAAATCTCGATATCCTTCGCGCGGTGGAAGAGGAGATCGGGGAGTTGGCAACGTACTAGTTCAGAGTTAAGAGTTGAGAGTTGAGAGTTGAGAAATCGCACCAAACGTTCCTCTTCGTCCGGGGCCGGCGCCGAATAACTCTTAATTCTCAACTCTAAACTTTGGCCTCAAACTTCGGTTTCGTGGTTACAATCGTCGTCATGGCTCGCTTCCACCTTCGATGCATCGAGTGCAGCCACAAGTACCACGAGGACCCGCAGCGCCTGGTGTGCACCCGCTGCGCAGCCAAACAGGAGCCGGGCGGCACGATCCGCGGCGTGCTCGAGGTGGTGCTCAAGACATTACCGACCTCATGGCCCCACTTCCGGCCGTCGGACCCGGAGTATCTGTACGCCTTCCTGCCGATCACGGACGAGGGCGCGCTCCCTTCCCTGCCGATCGGCGACACCCCTTTGCTCGAGGTCCCACGCTTACGCCTTGAGCTCGAGATGCCCAACCTCTACCTCAAGGACGACACCCGCAACCCCTCGGGTTCGACCAAGGACCGGGCATCCCTGCTGGTGGTCGCCAAGGCCGTCGAGTACGGCTGCGACACGGTCGCCACCGCTTCCACCGGCAACGCTGCTTCCTCGCTGGCCGCCGTCGCTGCGGCCGCCGGTCTGCGCGCGGTCGTTCTCGTGCCCGCGTCGGCACCGATCGCCAAGCTGACGCAAATGCTGAGCTACGGTGCGACGGTCATTCCGGTGGAGGGGACCTACGACCAGGCCTTCGAGCTCTGCATCGCCGCCTGCGATCGCTTCGGATGGTACAACCGGAGCACCGCGCTGAACCCCTTCACCATCGAGGGCAAGAAGACCGCCGCGATCGAGATCGCCGCGACAATGGTGCCGAACACGCCGGACGTGGTGCTCGTACCGACCGGAGACGGCGTGATCTTGGCCGGCCTCGCCAAGGGTTTTCGCGATCTCGAGGAAGCCGGCCTCATCCCAAGCAGGCCGCGCCTCATCGCCGTCCAGCCCGAAGGCTCGGCGGCCATCGTCCGCGCGCTGCGGTCCGGTGCCGACGAGGCACAGGCCATGCCGGAGGCGACCAGCGTCGCCGACAGCCTGACAGTCGAGATGCCGCGCAACGCCATCGGCTGTCTGACCGAGGTGCGGGCTTCCAACGGCGGTGGTGTCGAGGTCTCTGATGAGGCCATCCTCAACGCCATCCCTCGACTCGCCGGCACCACGGGCATTTTTGCCGAGCCGGCCGGCGCGGCAGCCCTCGCAGGCCTCGACGCGGCCATCGAGGAAGGTCTCGTCGAGCGAGACGAACGGGTGGTGCTGATGATCACCGGAGGCGGGCTCAAGGATGTCGCGGCTGCTGCACGAGCGGTTCAGATCCCCGAACCGGTCGAACCGACCCTGGAAGCGCTGGAACGGTCACTCGAATCATACCGCGAGTGAGAGCGCCAGAGGCGCGACAGATTCATAGCCTGGGGCGTCAACCCGCCGACGGCAGCGAATCGTGGCCGAGGCCGGGGACTGCCGGCTATCGGCCACTCGCTGGCGACGGTGCGTCACGACGGCCGAAGGCCGTCAGTAACCCCAGGACAGGAATGCCCAATCCCGAGAACCCTGGAGGGGTGACAGATTGCGGCTACGGCGTGAGCCGTAGCCATCATCTTCTGAATGTCTGTCGCCGCTCCGCGGCTAATCTTTTTTCTTCCAATCCGTGTTCCTGGGGCTCACGCCCCAGGCTAAATATCTATCGCCGCTTCGCGGCTGACGATCTCCGGCCGTGTTGAGACCTCCAGGCGTCGGGGGGATGGGTCGTAATTGAGAATTGAGAATTATTTAGGCCCAACGATCTTGCTCGTTGTCTCGGCGCCGGGGACTACGATGCGGGACATCTCCTTGCGCTGGAGCTCCTTGACCTCGGCAATCATGGCCTCGACGGCTCTCTGGACGGCGGCAGGGAAGCGTTCTAACGCTTGCTGCAAGTTGTCGGCCTCGATGGGGGCCTGCACCGGCAGCGGCCCCACCTGGGACATGAGTTGGGTCTCGCCGACATAGGCCATTGGGCGCCCCAGGTCGCGACTCCCGTCGCTGGTCACCGGGGTCAGCTGTTTAAGGGTGCCGACCCTGAGATCGGTGAAGACCTCCTCGCGAAAGAGACCCTTGGAATCGAGCTTGATTTCGGACAGTGGCAGGGCCTGCGAGCTGTTTTCTTCGTTCATCGATCCTCCTCATGTTCTATGTTTTGGTTACCGAGGTATCGGTTGGCGCTTCGACCATGGCTTCCGCTTTTTTCACCGAGGCGTTCACGCGTGCCTCGAGGTCGCTGCGATGGACCTCAAGAGCTTCTTCATCCATGTCTCTTGGCACAGTGTACGGTTCACCGACGACGATGACTATCGTTGTGAACGGCGCCGGCATCAGGTGCCGGTCCCATGAGGGCAGCCGCCACGCCCGCCGCGCCGCGAACCCGATCGGGACGATAGGCACACCGGCCATTCGCGCCACCATGATAGCTCCGGGCTTGCAGTACCGTCGCGGGCCCTTCGAACCGTCGAGAGTGATGATCGGCGATTGGCGGTCGTTGCAGATGGCCCGATGGAGTCGTCTCAGGGCGGCAGCACCACTTCGGCGGGCTGAGCCGCGCACGGCTCGGCTGCCAAACCTCGCCAGCAGCTGCGCCCCGAAATCTCCGTCGACCGACGGGCTGATCAAAAAGGTGGCCCCTATCCCCCGCTCCAACAGCCGCCAGGCGTACCAAAAGCACGACAGCAGCCCCTCGTGCCAGAGGGCGAAGACAGCGGGCTCGTGCCGCCTCTCCAGCTCGGCGAAACCCTCGTCCTCGTAAACCCGATACCGCCAGGTCATCCACATCAGGCGCAGGGAGGCATACGCGATCGGCAACCCAATAGCGAAGAGGATGCGCCGCCACCACGTCATTTGCCGTGGCATGGCCTTGGATGATCGGAGGAATTTTGGTTGCTCGGTCATGGACAAGCTCGTCCTCTCGTCGAGGTCGGGAATGGTACCACGCGAATCAGTTATGAGTTTTGAGTTGAGAGTTCCCCCGCCAACCCAAGAGTGTTCAACGGATTTGGTAATAGACGGGAGAGGAGCCGAGCTTGATTTCCGCGCCGTCGGGTGTCGGCAGCGCCTCGCCGTCGCGTGAGATTACTGCGACCGGCGGCCCGGGCAAAGTCGCCCGCACTCCAGGAGAAACACTCCATCCGACGACGGTCTCATCGCTGTCTCGGGTGAACCGGTACAGATACGCGCCGTCGGGCGCCGGCAACGGACCGTTGAAAGTGGCGCCTTCGAGATGGCGGATCATGGTCTGCATCGCGTACCAGGACGGCCGACGGCGTAGCGAGCCGTCACTGGCAGGTGCGATGAGGCCGTAACCACGGGCGACGAGCCGCCACCAGTACACGCGCTCCACCAACCCAGTGCCGAGCGTCAGCAGGTAGTAACGGACCAGATAATCCGCCTGCTCCTCCTCCCCTACCGACACCGTCTTCCCGGCGGGCGAGTGCGGCCCCTCCCACAGCGGCCAGTTGACCTCGGTGATCCAACAGCGCTCACTCGAGTTGCGACCGATCTCGGCGATGGCGCGGAGCAGGGTAACCTTGTCCGTCGTATCGAAACCCATCTGCCTATTCTCGGGCGCTCCGCGACGGTCCACGTAGAGAAGGCTCGAGACGATATCGAAGCGGAGGCCGGGGATCATTCCGTCGACCAGCGGCAGCAACGCCTGAAACTCGAAATCGATGACTGCCGGGCCCATCACCTCGACGCCACGGTGACGCTGCAGTACCTCCGCTGCCTCGAGGTAGATCTCCGCATACTCGGCGCGTGTCCAGATTCCCCACTTGCTACGATTGATCGCCTGCCCAATCTGGAACTGCCGGCCGAATGGAGTAAATCGTTCGGCCAATTCCTCGATCGCCGCCCGCCAGCGCGCACGATCGCGCACCAGATCGCGATTCTGCGGGATGGCGAAAGCGAGCTCAAGGCCCCTGCCCGCGAGGGCCTCGGCAAGACGCTCCTCCTCTTCGTGGTCCACATCCCACGGATGAAGGCGAATCAGCACCCGGCCAACCCCGAGTTCGTCGATTCCGCGAACGTGGGCGTCGGGATTTACCGACCATGGACGGACCGCGAGCCCAATTCCTTCGAAGGGAACCGGCGCCGAGTACAACTCATTCTTGAGCTCGCCATACCGCCTCCGGACCCGCGACGCCGACGCGGCAACGACCGCAAGGTCGCGCAGGTGGGCCGGACTGTCTGCGAGGCGGATCGCCAGCTTCTCGCCGCGAGTCGCGTGCTGATGGGGCTGGTCCGAAAGATGATCCCACACCGCCCTGTCGCGCGTGTCGGCGCCCGCGGCAGCGGCCGGAATGTGGGGATGGTGGGATCCGCTGTGGGCGTGTTTCCCCCACAGCCGCAGATCCTTGAGCGATTTCTTGATGGCGTGTTTGAGGATGTAGCCGTCAACAGATAAACCGTAAAACCACCAGCGGAAGCTCCATCTCGCGGGAGTCTGACCCCAGTAGCCCTCGAGGAAAGCGGCGCGGTGCTCTCGCCGGAGAACCGGCAACCGACAGATATCTCTGGTTCGCTGATACACACCGGGGTGGCGACCGATCCGGGCACGGTTGAAATCGATCAGTGAGAGCCGGAGGTCCGATTCACCCTCCTCGACCAGGATGTTGCCCATCGATAGATCGCGGTAGAGGATGCCAGCGTCGTTGATCTCTCGCGCCAGCCGGCCGAGGCGGTGGAGGAAAACGAACTCGTCAACTTCAGGAAAATGAACCGCGCCCGGCTCGCCGTTGAGCCGCCGAAAGAACTGCCGCACCTCGACCGCGTCCTCGAGATATCGAGCTACAAAAAATGACGGACCATCCGGCTCGTCAGACTCCACCCACAGCAACGGATCCGGAGTCGCGAGACCGACCCGCACCATTTCCTTGGCCACACGCCAGCTGCGCTCGGCCTTGCTGCCCCGGGTTTTTCTCTCGAGCCGTTTGAACCAGCCCTGATTCCTTAACTGCTTGACGACCACGGGGATGGAGCCTGCCGCAGTCTCGAAAACAGCCGCGTAGATGAAGTTGCGGCCCCAGTGGATGGTCTTCACCGATGCCGAGGGGTCCACTACCCGCGTCACCTCGCCCACCACGTCTGTGGGTCGGTGCTCGACCGACACCTCACCGTGAAGACCGCCCCCACGAAAGGCTTCAAATAGTGGTTCGCCATCGGGCATCGAGGAAGAATAGCAGGCCGGAAACGAGCTCGCAGTCCGGTGACCTCTCGATCCGGACTCACCACCAAGACACCACGACCACCAAGATCTCATTCTTAGCTTTCGGAATGGGTCAGACGGCGATCTCACGGTCTGCCTGCATCTCCCCTGATTCAAGTGAAAAGCTCCTAATTGAGCCTCATGAAAAAACGGATAGCTGTCATCCTGAGCCTTCCAGGGCCCTTGCGGGCCGACAACACGAACGATGACAACGGGTGGCCGGCCTGAAATCGCTATGGCTATCGGAACCGCAATCGCTATCGATGTGCCCCGTGCCAATCCGGCCATTCGATAGCGATACCGATAGCGATACCGATAGCGAGCTGGCGGGTTTGGTCCTCCTCAGACTGACAGTCCCACCCATGTCATTGGAAGCGAGCGAACGAAGTGAGCGAGTCGAAGGACCCCCTGAAGTAGGAGAATGCCGATTTACCAGCTTATCCCCTGCTTCGGGGGATCGACTCGGTCGTCGGACTCCCTCGCTCGGGATGACAGTAAATTTTTCAAGGGGCTGAATTCTCAACCGAACGATTTTCTTGGTGAACTTGGTGTTTTGGTGGTGATCTGTGCAGGTTAAAGGTTGAATGATCGCGCGAGGGTGTCGGCGATGGCGAGGCCGGTGAGGGTTGGGCGGAGGCGGCTCTCATCCATGTGGAGGTGACCGGATTTGCAGAACCGGTCGATTGTGGCCGCGTTGGTCGCCAGGAGATCGATGCCGTGGCGCTCACAAATCCTATTGAGATCGACCCCGTCGGTGGTTCTCAGCCCGAGCATCAACGCCTCGAGCAGCAGCTCTTCGCGCGACGGCCGCTCCTCGTCTTCGATCGGGGGCCGTCCCGAGTCCACCGCAGTCTGCCACTGCCGCACCTTGCGCCGGTTCCACCAGCGGCGGCCGTTCGCAAGTGAGTGGGCGGATGGGCCCAAACCGAGATAGGGTGTGTGGTCCCAGTACTTCTGGTTGTGGCGGGAACGGTGCCTGGTCGCGGCTGCGAAGTTGGAGACCTCGTAGCCCTCGAAACCGGCATCGGCCAGCACCTCGTGGGTGAGAAAGAACAGCTCTGCCTGCTCCCGCTCAGGCACCTGCTCAATGAGACCGTGAGCCAGCCGGCGGCCGAAGAGGGTGTCCTCATGGAACGTCAGCTGGTAGCAGCTGAGGTGATCGATTCCAAGGGACACGGCCCTGGCGAGCTGTGCCTTCCATCCCCCGGGTGTCTGACCGGAGAGACCGTAGATGAGGTCCACCGATACCGTGTGGAACCCCGCCGCAAGCAGGATCTCCACTGCCGCCAGAGCAACGGACGCAGAGTGTTGGCGACCGAGGAACCCAAGCGCTTCGTCATCGAAAGACTGTACGCCGAGGCTGACGACGTCGACCCCGAGTTGCCTCCACAGCGTGGTGGTCTCCAGGGTCACGTCCTCCGGATTAGCCTCGAGATAGCACACCGCTCCCTCGTTGATCTCGAGTTGGCCCCGTAACCCAACGAATATCGAGTCCAGCCGCTCCGGCACCACCGACGACGGCGTCCCACCACCTAGGTAGATGGTATCGAAGGTCAAACCGCAGTCGGCATACATTTCCGCTTCGCGGACCACCCCGACGGCCCACGCGTTGCGGCGCTCCTCACCGGCAATCGTCACCGCGAAATCGCAGTAGAGACACACCGAGGTGCAGAAGGGGACGTGGATGTAGAGACCGGCACCCGTCGACGGAGAAGGCTTCATGAGAAGATAACGATTTCGGATTTCGGATTTCGTGGGGATGGGCGGCATTCCTAATTCCGAATTCCTAACTCAATCTCTGTCCGTTTTGAGCACGGCGACGAAGGCGGACTGCGGAATCTCCACCGCCCCCACCATCTTCATCCGCTTCTTGCCCTTCTTCTGCTTTTCGAGGAGCTTGCGCTTTCGGCTGATATCGCCGCCGTAGCACTTGGCGGTCACGTCCTTGCGGTAGGCGTTGATGGTCTTGCGGGCGATGATGTCTCCACCGACCGCGCCCTGGATGGCGATCTTGAACTGCTGACGCGGGATGGTGTCGGCAAGCCGCTCGCAGTAGTGAAGCGCCCGCGCTCGCGCCTTGTCACGATGGACCAGCTGCGACAGCGCGTCCACCACCTCGGCGTTGACCAGGATATCCACCTTGACGAGATCGGTGGGCCGGTAGTCGATCATCTCGTAGTCGAACGAACCATAGCCCTGGGTCACCGATTTGAGGCGGTCGTAAAAGTCGAAGATTACCTCCGCCAACGGCATCTCCGACGTCAGCTCGACGCGACCGACCGCCAGATAGCTGAAGGTGGTGTTCTCGCCTCGCCGGTCACGGCACAGCTCCATCACCGCTCCCACGTATCGTTCGGGCATCATCACCGAGGCTTTGATGTAGGGCTCCTCGGCACCGTCGATCGACCCGGGATCGGGATAGAGGCTGGGGTTATCCACCCACAGCTCCTGCCCGTCGGTCAGGGTGATGCGGTACCTCACCGACGGCGCTGAGAGAATCAGCGACAGATCGTACTCGCGGCGTAAGCGCTCCTGCACCACCTCGAGGTGGAGGAGGCCGAGGAAGCCACACCGAAAGCCGAAACCGAGGGCAGCCGATGAGTCCTTCTCGTAGGTCAAGGCGGCATCGTTGAGCTTGAGCTTCTCCAGCGCCTTGATCAGTTCCGGGTACTCTTCCGTGGACATCGGGTAAATGGAGGAGAAGACCACCGACTTGGCCTCCTTGTACCCGGGCAGGGGTGCATCGGCAGGCGCCTCGACATCGGTGATCGTGTCACCGACGGCGATCTCGGACACCGCCTTGACCCCGGCGATGACATAACCAACCATCCCTGCTGCGAGCTCGTCTGTCTTGACCCTCTTGAGCTGCAGCAGCCCGACCTCCTCTACGTCGTACTCCTTGCCAGTGTGCATGAGGAGAATCTTCTGGCCCCGACGGAGAGATCCCTCCATCACCCGGACCAGAAGCACCACGCCCCGGTAGGGGTCGTACTGGGCATCAAAGATCAGGGCCTGCAGGGGCGCTTCCGGATCTCCGGCCGGCGGCGGCAGACGCTGGATGATGGCCTCGAGCACCTCTTCGATGCCGTCGCCTGTCTTGGCCGAGCACAGCACCGCATCATCCGCATCGAGGCCGAGATCCTCCTCGATCTCTTCCTTGACCCGCTCCACATCGGCGGCCGGGAGGTCGATCTTGTTGATCACCGGCACCATCTCGAGGTCGTACTCGAGGGCAAGATATAGATTGGCAACCGTTTGCGCTTCGACGCCCTGCGCCGCATCGACCAGCAGAAGCGCCCCCTCACACGACATCAGCGATCTTCGCACCTCGTGCGAGAAATCGACGTGACCGGGCGTGTCGATGAGGTTGAGCCTGTAAGTCCTACCGTCCCGGGCGGTGTATTCGAGGGTCACCGTGTTCGACTTGATCGTGATGCCGCGCTCGCGCTCGATGTCCATGGAGTCGAGGATCTGGTCCCGAAACTCACGATCCGTCACCGCGCCACAGTGCTGGATCAACCGGTCGGCAAGCGTCGACTTGCCGTGATCGATATGCGCGATGATGCAGAAGCTTCGTATGTCGTCCAACAGTCCTCCCGAGGCAGCGAAGAGCATTATCCCGGAAACCGGTCGCACAATCCAGCCCGGGCTGAAAGGTATTAGGTATTAGGTATTAGCAGTTAGCTCATCGCAGCTTTGCCGGCCGTCCTCTATCCGGGTTCCGGTATTGATGCCTCGTTGCATCCTGTTCGCCCGACATTCAGAAAATCGTCGTGTTGTCGTTGCGATGGTCCGAGCTAATACCTAATACCTAATTGCTAATTGCTAATTGCTTCGTGCTACCCGACCATCTCGTTCTGCAGCCCTCGGGCCTCGGCTATCAGGGGTTGGCAGGTCTTCTCGTATAGCGGATTGAAGCTCTCCGCTGCTTCCAGCGCATGGACCGCAAGGTTGGCGGCCTCGTGTCGTGCATTTTCTTCTCCGGCCGCGAGCGCTTCGATCAGGAGCAGCCGACCCTTGATGAGGAAAAACTCGGCATCGGTCGCGTCGATCGCGAGACCCCGATCTGCCGCGAGAAGACCCGTAGCGAGCGCCTCCGTCGGATCGCCCTCGTGACTCAGCTGCCAGCGCGCGCGGAACATCGCCGCGCGGGCGCGATGGAGGTATATGCCGGGCGCTGTTGGATTGAGCTCCTCGGCGGCTGCGAGACGGCGGCCAAAACCGGTGAGAAAGAACTCCACAGGCCCACCGTGCTCGAGCGCCCATTCGACCGCGATCAGATCGAGCTGCCCCTCCATCAGCTGGAGGTCCCACAGCTCCTTGTTGCCGGCCACTGCGGCACGCGCCTCGCGCCGTCCTCGCTCGAGAACTGCAGAGGGATCCCGATCATGGTCAACCAGGTACCGACCCTCGGTGCGGCAGCACAGAGCCAGGTTGTGGTAAGCAAACGCCATCGATGGATCCAGCGTCAGGCTTTGGCGCAACTGGGCGCGTGCCTCTCGAAGGGCCGGGTAGGGATCGCCATCGACGATGGTTTCGTACTCGGCACGCAGCGCCCAGGCATAGCCGAGGTTGTTGTAATGGTAGGCAAGGTTCGGGTCGAGCTCGATCGCACGACCGTAGGCGGCCACCGCCCGTTCGAGGCTGGGGCCCGGATCGTTGCCCGAGTCCATCTCCACAACCGCCTGCATCTTGTGGGCGTTGCCGAGGTTGTTGTGAGCGGCCGCCAGTTCGGGCATGAGATCCACCGCGCGCTCGAGCGCGGTCAGCGACCGCTCCACCCACTGTGTCGGGTCGCCCCCACGCTCCGCTTCGAGCTCGGCGCGCTCGAGCAATATCAGTCCCCGGTTGGAGCGCACCGATCCCTTCGACGGGTTGAACTCAATGGCGCGCGCAAAGCAGCCGGCTGCCGCGTCGAGGCTGTCGGCTGGATCCTGACCGTGCGATTGCTGGTACTCGGCCCGCTGCCAGTGAACGAGACCGGAGTTCGAGTGCGCGGCAAATGTCTCCCGGACACGGATACTCTCCCCATAGGCTTGCGCCGCCTTCTCGAGCGACCTCATGGGGTCGAGACCTGACGCCAACTCGTACTCAGCAACCAGGTACTCGGCAGTGCCGAGGTTGAGCCATGCCACCGCCGAGTCGGGATCGATGGTGATGGCTCGCTCACTCGCCGCGATGGCACTGCCGAGCAACGGTCTCGGGTCCTTCCCCTGGCGCCTCGCGAAGCTCCCTTGAAGGCGATAGATCATGCCGAGATTGATCGGCGCCTGCGGATTCTCCGGTCCCAGCTCGGCCGCCTGTTCGGCCAACCGAACCGCCTCCTCCAACGAGGAGGTCGGGTCCCGACCGTGATGAAGCTCGAAGTCCCCGCGCATCCAGTACAGCTTCGACCGGAGATTGGCCGGCCGCGGATCTCCGGGTCGGGCGATGTCAGCGCCATCCGCCGTTTCCAACGCTTTGGCAAGGAGATCCTCCCGCAGCGTCCCGTTCTCCTGCTCGAGGTTGAAGAGGCGTACCAATCGCGCCGCCTCGCCCTGGTAGAGACCGGCGTCGCTCCGTCCGATTTCGAGCGCGCGGGAGTAAACCTCGCCGGCTGCTACGTAGTCGGCGCGAGCAGCCTCGATCTTCCCGTGCTCCTCCCGGTCCATCCCCCGCGACACCAGGATCTCGGCCTCCAGGCGCATGGACTCGTAACGCCACGGGTGGCGTTCGTAGGAATCCCGCGCCTCCTCAAGCGCGTCCTCGAACCGACCCTCGAGCAACGCCAGCATGGCACCCTGGTGGAGGTCGACCTCCTCGGAGGCCGCCCGGCCACGGCGCAGGAAATCGAGGGCCGGCTGGCGCAGGGTCTCGTCGAGCTCCTGCTTCCGTGCCGCCCTGAGATCGGGATTACGGATTCTTTCCGCCGCATCGACCGCCTCGAGATACACCTCGCCGAGCGCGTGACCGAGGGCGCCGGCCAGCTCCGGCGATCGATAACCCGAGTCCCAGGCTGTCTGCAATCTGTCGCGCGCATTCTCCGGCTCCCCCAGAACCAGATGTCCGACACCAAGCGCATACGCGCCGGGGCCGACGCCCACCTTGCCCATTTCGAGTATCGACTCCTCGATCGTGGCCATACGCCGGCGGATCATCTCTTCAGTCGGCGCCACATCGTGGAGGGGGAGCATGTGAACGTGGCGAAGCACGCCTTCGATGCGTTCCAGCTCCTGTCCGAACCGCTGGGCGGCCGCCTGCTGGCGCCGTGCGTGAAAGTGCTGACTGACGAGCGCGGCGCTGAGGATGAGCACAACGGCGGCGGCCGCCCCCACTACCGTGGTCAGCGCCCGGTGCTTGCGTAGGAACTTGCCGACACGGTAGACGCGACTCGCCGGTCGTGCGGCAATCGGCTCCCCGTCCAGATAGTTCTGGAGATCCTCGGCGAGAGCGCGCGCGCTCGCATAGCGCCGCTGCGGATCCTTTTCGAGGCAGGTCGAGACGATGGTCTCGAGGTCCACCGGCACCCGCCCGTCGAGCTCGCGCAGCGGTCTCGGTTCGTCGGAGACCACCTGAACCAAGGTTTCGATCCGCGTCGAGCCGGAAAACGGCGCCTCACCCGCGATCAGGTCATAGAGCGTTGCACCGATCCCATACACATCGACCCGCCGGTCGATCAGCCCGGGATCTCCCTGGACCTGCTCGGGCGCCATGTAGGCCGGTGTGCCGACGACCACCCCCGTGAGCGTCATGCCGGGGGATCCGACCTCGCGCGCGATCCCGAAATCGAGAACATAGGCGTGCAGACCTCCGCCGTCCCTGTCCTCGACCATGATGTTGCCGGGCTTGATGTCTCGGTGGATGACCCCCATCGAGTGGGCGGCCTGGACCGCCTCCGCGACCTGCTCCATCACAACGACCCGCTGCTCGAGCGTGAGATCCGATGCCGCGTCCTGCAACGATCTCCCGTCGATGAGCTGCATCGCAATGTAGGCCCGGCCCCCAACCTCGCCGACCTCGTAGACCCGACACACGTGGTCGTGCTCGATTTGCGCGTGGGCACGGGCCTCCCGTTGAAACCTGTTCTTCTGATCGGGATCGTCCGATGCGATGAACTTGATCGCGACGTGCCGGTCGAGGCTGGGGTCGAGGGCGCGGTAGACGAGCCCCATGGCGCCCTCGCCGAGATAATCGATGATGGTGTAGCGATCCCAGTCCGGGACTGGGTTTTCGAAGACGCGCGTCAGCGGCTCACCGGCAGCATCTTCAGTGGGCTCTTCTCGGGATGTTCCGATCTCTTCAGAACGGCTCCCGTCGGGATCGCGGTCCTGGGCGGTCATTCCGTTCTCAGTTTAACTCGGAATGATTACGAATTGTGAGCGATCGCTGAAAAGAATTCTCTCAGAAAGCCAGCAGATGGCCGTTGCCGATTTGCTTTTAGCACGGGACTCCTTATCTACGGTAAGAAGTCGAAGGTCCCATTCCTACTTGAGATTGAGCTGGGTCTTTTTCTTGTCCTTCATGAACTTCGCGATCTGATCCATGGCCGACCCGAGGTTCTTCCTCATCTTGTCGAAATCGGAGTACTTCTTGGGTGTAGCACTCTGATAAACGATTGTCGTGTCATCCATGACAATCAGGGACTGGACCATGATCGTGCCCTGCTCTCCCACAAACGCCTCGAAACGCGTCTTGTCGTAGGTGGTCAGATTCACAGCCTCACCCTCAGTCATTTTTGCCTCGAGCTTCGAAGAGTAGTGAGTCACGTTGGAGACGTTGTACATGTTGCTCTTGTAGATCACCGTCTTGTCGGTGTTATAAACCTTGGTGCTCCCGCACCCCACCGTCACCATCAGAGCCACGATCACGATCGCAAAGGTCGCCGCCTTCTTCATCACACCCTCCTTGAGTTCCGAGACTATCAAAATCACGATGCGCAAATTCTACCACTGACTATGTACGCGATTTTACAAGACACTGACCTCAGGAGGGCCCAAACCCGCTATCCTGAGGCATGCGGATTCTCATCGTCGAGGATGAAAGGACACTGCGCGAGGGCCTCACCGACCTGCTGTCCGCAGCTGGGCACGATGTGGTCGCCCGCGAGGGTGGAAGGTCGGCGGTTGACTGCGGCACCCGCGAGGCCTTCGACCTCGTCCTCCTCGATCTCATGCTGCCGGATCTCGACGGCATCGAGGTCTGCCGTCGCCTGCGCCGGGCGCGACCGTCACTGTACATCCTGATGCTCACCGCACGCGGATCCGAGGACGACAGGGTCGCCGGGCTCGAAGCGGGCGCCGATGACTACCTGACCAAGCCGTTTGCGGTGCGTGAGCTCCTCGCACGGGTCAAGGCCCTCGGCCGCCGCGCAACCGCGACCCCGGCTGAGCCCGAGATCCTCGAGGCGGACGGTTGCGTGATCGATCTGGGTCGTCTCGAGGTCGATCGAGGCAGCGAGACAGTGACTCTCACACCACGCGAAGCCGGCATCCTGCGGTGGATCCACCGCCACCGTGCGCGGGCTGTTTCACGTTCCGAGTTACTCGAACGGATCTGGGGAACATCAGCCGATTTGCAGACCCGAACGGTGGACATGACAATCGCCAACCTACGCCAGAAGATCGAGCGCGATCCCACGGATCCGCGGATCGTGCTCACGGTGAAGGGCGCCGGATACGCGTGGGGCGGACAATGAGGCTCCACCGGAGAACTACCGTGGCGGCCACCCTGATCGGCGTGGCCGTGCTCCTTCCCACCGCCGCGTGGTACGTTACCGGCTCGCGCGAAGCCGCGCGCAGGTCACGCGCGATCGAGGCCGGGGCAGAGCTGGTAATACGAGATGATGTGGAGAGCAAGGCAACACGTCTCGGCGCCCGTCTCGACGACCTGCGCCGGCAGGAGGCGATCCGTCCGTTCTTTCACTACCAGACTCTGTACCACGACCCCCGCGGCGCCGCCGAGGGACTGGCGGTGACGCCGTCGCCCCTGGCGTCGGGGAGCACCGACCCGCTGGTGTGGGCCCACTTTCAAATTGACGAGAGTGGGCTCGTCACTCTGCCGGCGGTGAGTGAGCGTTTCCCAGAACTCACCAGCGATGCGGACCTCGTTGCCTTCTGTTCCATCCTCGAAGAGCTGCAACACGTCTTGGTCCTCGGCGAAGAGCCTGCCCACACGGTAAGCGCCGCCGACGAAGAGCGCCTGCTCACGTTGACCGGGTCCGAGTGGGAACAGATCCTCCTCGCGGACAGCGTCTATGCATCCATCACCGGACGCCAGGAGGGGGCAGCCAGCCCCATCACCACGGGAGAACTCGGCAGGGTGGTCATCCGGATCCTGCCACTCCACTGGCACACCCTGGTGCTTGGCAGCGGGCCGGCTCTCGCCGCCCTGCGCGAGGTGCACACACCAAACGGAGTACTGCTCCAGGGCTTCGCCGTCGCCCCCGAGGCAGTGATTCAGTGGCTCGGAGCCGGTCCCCTTCCTCTCGGTTTTTCCCCTGCACCACCGGCATCCTCCACCGCGGTGTCCGCGGTCGTGTCGGCCACCGGTTGGATATTGGAGACCGAACCAGGCCCTGTACTGGCGTCCGCAGCTGTGCGCGGACGCACCGAGGTACTCCAGTTTCGCCGCACCTTCGCATTCACAGCAGCGGCGGTCTTCCTGGCCGCCGCGGCGGTGGTATGGATCCTCTTCCAGATGGACCGGCTCGCCAGACAGCGCGCCCGCTTCGCCGCAGCCGCAGCCCACGAGCTCAAGACGCCTCTATCGGGCCTTCTCCTCCACTCCGAAATGCTCGCTGAAAACCTGGGTGATCCCGAACACCGCACGAGCTATGCCGCGACGGTGTCCGCCGAGGCGGCGCGGCTGGGGCGGGTCGTGAGCAATATGCTCGACCTCGCCCGCCTCGAACGTGGTGCGCTCGTCACCACCGCCCGCCCGGGTGACCTTGGTGCCGCCGTGAGCCGATGTGTCGAGCGCGCGCGCCGCCGTCTCGAGGATGCCGGCATCAATCTCGAGGTCTCGATCCCATCCTCACTGCCGCCGGCTCTTTTCGACGACGATGCTCTCAGTCAGATCCTCGACAACCTGCTCGACAATGCCGAAAAGCACACCCGTGAGGAAGCCAAGCGCAGGGTTGAGGCGCGGGTCACCACGGGTGACGATGCGCTGAGAGTCGAAGTGTCGGACAACGGTCCCGGAATTCCTCGCCACCAGCGGCGGAGGCTCTTCCGACCCTTCGATCGCCCGGCCGACGCCGACGGCGTCCCCGGCCTTGGTCTCGGCCTCGCTCTCGCACGCAGCCTCGCGCGGGCACAAGGAGGGGAGCTGAAACTCACCGACACAAATGACCGAGGCGCGACATTCGTACTGACACTGCCCCGCGCATCCGTTTGAACGTTAGAACGTTACACGTTAGAACGTTGCCCACCCACATCCCTCTGGGCGCTGAGGCGACCGAGCGGCGGGTGACGAACGTTCAACGTTCTAACGTTTGACGTTGAAACGTCATTCGACGACCTTCGTATTTGGATAGAAATTCGACCAGGCAAACCAGTAGACCGGGGTCACTGCCACGCTCCCCAACTTCTGTCCATCGGAACCCTCGATGAATGCACGCACCCCGCCGTCGGCGGCCCGGGACACGACCACCGGCGTGCCTCCGAGGTCGACCTGCACCAGGTTTCCGCCGGCTACGGCCGAATCGGTTACTGCGACCGCATGGGGACCGATGGCCACACCGTAGACCAGGGTCTTGCCGGACATTTTTTCGGTCAGCCACTGGGCGCGGAACATGCCCATTCGTTTCGGGTCGTCGAAGTACTCCTGATAGTGCGACGCCAGCACCTCTTCCGATTTTTCAAGGACCGCCGTGTCGGGATGCGCCGCATACCAGAGCTCCCAGGTGGTTTCGACTGCCTCCAGCTTTTCCAACTGCGCGCCCTTGGTCTTGCCGTCGATGGCGCGGCCGGTGACGTGGCTCCAGGAGGAGCCGGTCTCACGGTCCTGCATGATAAGGCTGTTGCGCCACAGCTTGCCAGAGACCTGGAAGGTGTAGGTTTTCCCACCCAGCGTGCGGGCGTAGACCACGCCCGTGTGACAGAGTGGTCACCAGGTGGCGGCGATCGCGGTGCCCTTGATCTCGTCGTTGACGATCTCGTGTGCATCGAGCTGCCACAGCGAGTAGGCGCGGGCCTCACCGTGGAGGACGATTCCCAGCACCGGCTCGCCGGGGCTCATCTGGGCGTTCGCGGCAGCGCCGGACACGAACGAAGGATCGTCGATCGCCGGAATCGCCCCTACCGGCAGCACCTGGTAGATGTCATCCCCGCCAATCGTCGCCACAACCTCTGGTTTAGGACGCTGGGCCTTAGCCGGAATCGTCAATGCGAGACCGATGAGCGCCACCACCACTATCAACCGTCTCATTCGACACCTCCATTTCGTCATGAGCATCTATGCGTTCGGCAAACCGAAGTTACCCGATCCGGCACATCGTATACTCGAGGCGCGCCCGTACATCCGAGGACACGAGGACATGCATCGTAGATATGTAGTTATTTTGTTGCTCGCCGCCTGCTGCGTTGCCGCGGCGGCCGGGGTGTTTTTTCTCACTCACCGGTCCTTTCCAGCAGTCGACGCTCGGGCGCCGAACCACTACTTCATCGCCCGCGACCACTTCGATCGCGAGCGGCTCCAGTGCGACTTCACCATCGACTTCGATCGCTTCCGCATGAACGACCTGTGGGCTCTCCCGCTGCAACCCTGTAGTCTCGGGTACGGATGGAGCGAACCGACCCGCCACGGCATCGCAGCATTCGCCAAACGTGCTGATCTGGAGTTCTTCGTCGAGAGCCCCCACTGGACACATCTGGTGCTGCGGGTCAAGGTGGTCGAAAACCTGAAGAACGATCAGAAGATGAGGGTGCGACTCAACGGCAGGCCGCTGGCTACGGCCGAGATCCCGAAAAGGTGGACAACCATCGGTCTCGAGATCCCGCCGGGAGCACTTCGGGCGGGGACCAACACCTTCAAGTTTTCTTTCACCCAACGGGCGCCGCTACCCGGACCTCATCGGCAGAAGATCCAACCGCGTTTCGCCATCCGAATCAAGGAGGCCGAGCTGGCCGACGCACCTCCGCGACGGGGCCTGATCGCCGAGGCACACCGATGGATCGCCAGAGACGATCGCGCCGCTCTCCCGCAACATCCGGTCCAGATCTTCGACCATGCACGTGACCGCTTTGTCGTGCAGGAGGCTGGAACGCTGGTGGTGCCGATGCGATTGCCCGCATACTCCCGCGCCCTCGAGCTCGAGGTCGCAGCACCGCCCGGCCTCGACTGCCGGGAGACCCGGCTCACCATGAACATGCAGAGTCTGACCACCGGTGAACACAGCTCGACGACGCTTTCGACCACGAATCTCTGTGACGGTCGCGGCGACAGGGCCTTTAGCGTCGAGGTGCCGGTCGATCAATTTGCCGGCGAAGACTGCGTTCTGTCGTTCGCTGTTAAGCCCGCGCCCGCCGGATCGGTGATCGAGATCGGCCGGCCTCGGCCGATCACCAGACCGTCATCCACGGGCGAAGGATCCGACGGGGAGATCGGAACACGGCCGGGTCGGCGGCCTGACATCGTGCTCATCACCCTCGACGCCGCGCGGCCGCACCACTTTTCCTGCTACGGCTACGATCGGCCGACAACACCCAACATCGACCGCCTGAGCGAGGAATCCCTGGTGTTCACAAACGTCTTCGCGCTGGTGCCGAACACCCGGCGCTCGGTTCCGACGATGATCACCGGGCTCTCCTTCCTCAACCATCAGGTAATTGACGTCGATTCGACCCTTTCCGACGAGGCAACGACGCTCGCGGAATATCTTCGGGAAGCGGGTTATGCGACGGCCGGCTTCAGCGCCAATCCGAACAACTCGGGAGCGATCGGGGACGATCAGGGTTACGACGATTTCTTCGAGCTGTGGACGGAGGTCCCGAGGACGGTGTCGAGGACGCCCGACTATCTCGCTCAGAGGGCCCTTGAGTGGCTCGCCGGGTTCGACAACACCAAACCTCTGCACCTCCAGCTCCATTTCGTACCGCCGCACGCCCCCTATGAACCGGCGCCGGAGTTCGATCTGTTCACCTATCCGACCTACGACGGATGGTGCGACGGGACTCCGAAGACTTTGAAACTGATCGACAAGGCGATTCGTGCGGCCGACGACCGAGATTTAGCTCAGATCACCGCCCTGTACGACGGCAATCTGCGGGCTGTGGACGATTCGGTGGCGCGAGTGCTCGACGCTCTCAGAAGCCGGGAACGATGGAAGGACACGGTGGTGCTGGTGACCTCCGATCATGGCGAAGCGCTATTTGAGCACCGGCGGATGCTACACAACAACACGTTGTTCGACGAAATGCTTCGAGTGCCCTTCATCCTGCGCCTGCCGGGAGGGCGCCATCCTGACGGTCTCGACCTCAGCCGTCTTGCGACCCTGGCTGACCTCGTGCCGACGCTGCTGGCCACCACGTCGGTGCGACTCACGACCGCCCTCGACGGCGCCGATCTATTGCGGTCCAGGACTGCGACCGACGCGCGCAGCGTCCTCGCCCGAACTGGCCACCCGCATCCCCTGCGCGCCCTGCGAACGCAGCGATGGAAGCTGGTCCTCACAACCTCCGGCCAGGCCCAGCTCTACGACCTGGCGTCGGATCCCGGCGAGCACCAAAACGTCGGATTCGAGAACCTTCCAACACTCGTCGGCCTCGGCCAGCTCCTCACACAACGGCTGGCGGTACCACCCTCGCTCGCCGGAACCAGAAGCGAGACCGAGGCGCCCCTCGCGGACCAGGAGATGCTGAAGGCGCTGGGCTACGTGGAGTAGGCAGGGCCCGGATGCCGGATGCCGGATGCCGGATGCGACGAAATCGTAAACTCACCCGTCTCGATGTCAAGGGATGGGTGGGTAGATCTGGTATCTGGTATCTGGCATCTGGTATCCGGCGGTTGGGCGGGTCAGTTCACATACCCCAGGACCTTGAGCTGCTGCTCACGCAATCGGCGCTCTTGCTCAGTGATCTGGCTCACCGGCGGCAGACGCGGCGGGCGCATTGACTTTGACTCGATGACCGGGTTAGCCCACATTGCGAACTCCCCGAGATCGTCGGTCTCACCTTCGATCACGGTTGCGATGCACAACTCCACGTGCTCATACGCGTAGGCGCCGAGCCGGGCCCTTCGTTGCAACCACAAGTTCTCGGCGTCCGAGGCCAGAGTCTCATCAACGAGCACCCGGACACCGCCCTCACCCTCAATCGTCATGCGGAATCCGACCTTGAGATATCGGTTCCCCAAACTCCCGCCGTCGATCCCGAAACCGGCCCTCACCGAAGCCTGCGGCGGGATCAGCAATTGTCGGCATCCATTATTCGATTCGAGCAGCTTTCTCTTCTTGCCGTCCACGATCCTCATCTCGGTTTCGAACGGGTGGTCGAACCGATAAAGACCTGTGTCCACATACGGGCGCCGGGCACGGCGGCGGCGAGCCTCGGCGTCCGGAAGCGCCAGCGCTGCCAGCTGCGGGCAGTGATCGGGGGACAGCCGATGCAACCGCATCGGGTTGAATGGGGGCGCCCACTCCCAGACGATCCGCCCGCCGGGAGTGATCTCGAAGACCCTTCCGCCGTTGCTCGATGTGATGAGGATGTTCTTTTCAGGCATCGGCTGCGCCAATCCGCCGACCGTCGAAAAAAAGAACTCTGAGCCGTACTCCCACGTGACCTTTCCCTCGACCGGATCGACGGCCTGCACCAGACTCCTGCGATAGGCGTGGAGATCTTCGAGCCCGTTGTTGAAGACCATGACGAGGCCCGCAGCAGCATTCCCCCGCTCGACCATCACGGCCTCGTGCTGGTGATCGAGCCCCTTCGAGTAGTGCCACACCACGTCTCCGGTCGGCTTGTCGATGATAAAGATCGTGTTCAGGTTGCGGGCGCTGACGAGAATGTTCCCGGGCCGAAACCGCGTGTCGCCCGCGTCGAACCAACGGTTGGGCGGGAGCTCGCGAATCGAGTTGCTGTGGCTCGGATCCTTGCTCTTGTAATCCCACTCCGAGAAGCTCCGCCGGTGGTCATACATCCACCACTCCCAGAGCACTCTGCGCCCGGAGTCGACCTCGTACAAGTAGTCAGTGTGGGTGTGGCCGTCGTGGCCCAGGATGAGGTAATTTCCGTTCTCCAACGTGATCAAATCGTGGTGCGGGAAGTGGTGCTTGTCCGGAAGCTGGAAGTACCACGTCAAATCCCCGTCCCAATCGTACTCCTTGATCAGGTTGTCGGTCCCAATAACCGCCAGCCTTCCGTCACGGCTCAGACGCACCCGGCCGATCGCACGCACGGTTGGCCATGTGTGGACGATGCGCCCGTTCATGTCGAAGAGAAAGGGAACCCGCCGGCGGAAGAGCCCGAGATTGAAGCCTGATGAGGCATTGTTCGGCAGGTAAGTCCTGACCCAGGGTTCGGGATCCAGCTCACCAAGGTCGGCATCGAGATTATCGAGCTGCTCGGGCCGATCGATCTCGGATCGTTCGAGGGGACGCCATTTCTCCCGTCGCGACTGCAGGTAGAGATAAACGGATACCGCTAACCCGGCAGCGACGACCAGAGCGAGAACCCGCTTCAGCCTCAATATGCCCCTCACTCGCCAATCACTGCACGTAGCCCAGCGCCCTGAGCTGCTGCTCGCGCAGCTTACGCTCCTGCTCGGTGACTGTCTCGGTTGGTTCCTCATACGGGCGTTGGACCGGGGAGGAGACCCGCGGGTTACCCCACGCGACCATGTCTAACGGATTCTCCATCTCACCCTCGACCTCGGTCGCGACGCACATCGTGACCCGCTTGTAGGCGAAACGCCAGAGCCGCATGTTACGCCCCCGCCACGGGCTCTCCGACTCCGGATTCAGGGTTCGTTCAAGGATCGTCTCCGGCGGGTTCTCTCCATCATCTACGGTAAGGCGGAAGCGGGCTTCGACCCACCTTCCCCGGAGGCGCTGCTCGTCGATCCCGAACTCCACCCACATCTCGGCGCCGGGCGGCATCAGCACCTCGCGACACTCATTATCGGTCCGCAGCAGGCGGCGTGAGTGTCCGGCTACACTTCGGCTCACGAATTCCTCGGTCAGGGCGAAGGTGTAAAGGTCGACATCCACAAACGGCCGAACGTCTCCCTGCACTTGCACCCCGGTCTCCACCGGGCGCGGCAGGGCGGCCACTTGGGGACAGTGATCATAGGGCAGGCGTTGGGGCCGTATCGGCAGGTAGGGCGGGACCCACTCCCAGACGATCTCCCCAGCCGCTGTGATCTCGAAAATGCGCCCACCGTGGCTCGAGACGATGACGTAGTTCGTGCCGGGCAGCTTCTGCACAGTACCCGCGATGGATGAGAAAAAGAACCTCGAGCCGTACTCCCACTCCACCTCGCCGCTGATCGGGTCGATCGCCTGGACCAGAGAGCGACGGTAGCCGTTACGATTGCGGTGGCCGTTGTTGAAGAGGAGGATCCGGCCCGCGCCCGGCTCCCCCTCTGGAACCATGCTCGCTTCATGCTGGTAGTCGAGGTCCTTGGAGAACTGCCACACCACCTCGGAGCTTCGCTTGTCGATGATGAAGACCGTGTTGAGGTGGCGGGCGCTGACCAGGATATTGCCCGGCCGGAACCTCTCGTCGCCCGATTCGAACCACCGGTTCGGGGGAAGCTCGTGGATCGAGTTGAAGTGGGTCGGATCCTTGCGATCACGGTCCCAGGTGGGGAATTCGTCTACGTGGTCCGTCGACCGCCACATCCAGACTACGCGGCCCTTGCGGTCGACCTCGTGCAAGTAGCCGGTGCGGGTCGCCCTGTCCCGCGCCAGCACCAGGTAGTCGCCGTTGGCGAGCTGAATCAGGTCGTGGTGCGGAAAATCCTCTTCAACCGGCAGGCGGTAGTACCACATCAGCTTGCCGTCCCAGTCGTAGAGCTTGATCAGATTGTCGGTGCCGATCACCGCCAGGTTCCCCCGCCGGTCGAGCCGGACGCGCCCGACCGCCCGCACCTTGGGCCACAGGTGGACGATGCGGGAGTTCATATCGATGATCATCGGCACCCGTCGTTTGTAGAGGATCAGGGTGTAGCCCCCCACGGAGGCGTCCGGCCGGTACTGTCGCACCCACGATGTGGGATCGAGGTCGGGCAGGCCGAGGAGGCGATCGTCCGGTTGGATGGCCTCCTCGATCGCGGCCAGCTCGGCCTCCAGCATCCGTTCGGCTCGCGCCTTTGCCTGGACCAGCACGAGGGTGATCACCGCAGCCGCGACTGCGAAGAGGGCGACCCGCCGCAGCACCGTACGCCCCCCCGTCGGTCCCCGGCTCTCAGCCTTCATCCTGCGCCGAGATGTAGCCCTGGCGCTCGAGGAAGAGCAGAACCTCCCGAGTGGCCTCATCAGGCGTCACGCCCTCGGTGTCGATCACCACGTCGGCGTCGCCTGGTTTCTCGTAGGGATCGGAGATTCCGGTGAACTCCTTGATGATGCCGGCTCGGGCCTTTGCATACATGCCCTTGCGGTCGCGTGACTCGCAGACCTCGAGCGAGGTCGAGACGTGAACCAGCACGAAACCGCCGCAGGGCTCCACCATCTCCCTCACCTCCCGACGCACCACGTCATAGGGCGCAATCGGCGCACAAATTGCGACACCGCCGGCACGCGTGATTTCCGCTGCGACGAAGCCGATTCGGCGGATGTTGAGATCGCGATGCTCCTTGGAGAACCCGAGCTCCGACGACAGGTTGGTGCGCACGAGGTCGCCGTCGAGGAGGGTCACTCCACGGCCGCCGATCTCGAGCAGCTTGACCCGGAGAGCGTTGGCGATCGTCGATTTCCCGGATCCCGAGAGACCAGTGAAGAAGACCGTAAGTCCCTGGGCGTCGCGGGTGGGGTGGGTGCGGTGAAGCTCCCGCGCCACCTCCGGGTACGTGTACCAGTCGGGGATCTCTCTGCCGTCGTCCAGACGCCGCCGAACCTCGTCGGCGCCGATGCGGAGGACCCGCCCGTCCTCGGGCACCTCGTCCGCGGGCACAAACCGTTTGCGGTGTTCGAGGTACACCGCTTCATGCGCTTTGACGAACTCGACTCCGAGCTCATCCGCATGCTCGGCTAAGATCTCGGCCGCCTCGTCCGATCCGTATGCGGGCGCCCCGGTAGTCTCCAGCACCGAACCGGCGCCGTCGAAATCAACCATGAAATGGGTGCACCCGTGATTCTTGTGGACGATAGCCTGGAGAACCGCCTCCCGAGGGCCGCCGCCGCGCGGCGCCATCGGCAGCAGGTTGAGTCGTGCCATGAACTTCGGATAGTGCGGCATCAGCGCCTGATAGCACCGGATCCGGGTGTAGTGGTCCGCATCCCCGGGCTGGCTGAGCCCGACGATCGGGTGGATCAGCAGGTTGGCGCCGGCATCGCGAGCCGCCTCCACCGTCATCGCCTGCGCGGCGCGGTGGATCGTGCGGTGGGTCTGGAAGGCCATCACCCGGCGCCACCCGAGACGGGTGAACTTATTCCGCAGCTCGTGGGGAGTCAGCCGCAGCTCGCGGTAGTCGTAGTGAACCGGCGGCTGGATCCCCTCGACCGGTCCCGCCACCGCCCACCCTGTGGCCCGGTGGAGGTGTTGAGCGACCCCGGGATGAGAGCGCTCGTCTGTGCCGAAGAGCGCCCGCGCCTCGGCATCACGATCAGGCTGCCAGACCTCGGCCACGCGGACGACCGCCAGCACCACGCCCTCGGGATCACGAAGGGCCAGGGAGTCACCCTCGGACAACCCCTCCGCCACCTCGTCCGCAACATCGAGCGTAACCGGCAGCGGCCACAGCGTGCCGTCGACGAGGTGCATCCCCGAACACACCGCCTCGTGATCAGCCGATCCCATGAAGCCCTCGAGCGGGGAGTAGCCGCCGTTGATCAAGAGCTCCAGGTCGCACAGCCGGCGCGGCCCGACGTCAACCGACGGCCAGTCACGTGACTGCTCCCGAATCTCTGCGATTCGGTCCTCATCGACCAGGAGATCAATGAGGCTACCACCGTGAGGTGAGATTAGATTGTCCAAGTGTTTCTCCGTGTACTTTGTTCGTTACAGGGACAGCGCGAAATTGTAGCCGGTCTGACTCGGGATGTATAGGCGTTGCGGCTGTCATTGAACGTAGCCGAGGGCCTTGAGCTGCTGCTCGCGCAATCGGCGTTCCTGCTCGGTCAAGATCTCGGGTTTCCCCTGAAATGGGCGTTGAACGCGGGAGGTGATCAGCGGAATCTCCCATGCCACCACCTCCAGAGGATCCTCCATCCCACCCTGCGCTTCCGTCGAAATACACATCGTGACCCGCTTGTAGGCGAACTGTCCGAGCCGCAGGTTACTTTTCCACCACAGGCTCTTCGACTCCGCAGTCAAGGACCGATCGATGAGGGCCTCGGGCGGCCCACTTCCGTCGTCCACGGTGAGCCTGAATCGGGCCTCGACCCACCTCCCATCGAGACGCTCCTCGTCGATCCCAAACTCCACCTGCATGGCGGCGCCCGGCGGGATCAGCAACTCGCGGCACTCGTTGTCTGTTCGCACCAGCCGGCGCGACCGGCCGGCAACGGTTTGGATTACGAAATCCTTGGTGAGAGAAAAGCGGTAAAGACCGACATCCACGAACGGTCGACGGTTTTCCTGCTCCGGCACCTTGGTATCCGCCGGCCACGGCAGGGCGGCAAGCTGTGGGCAGTGATCGTAGGGCACGCGCTCGGGCCGCATCGGAAAGTACGGCGGGACCCACTCCCAGACGATCTCGCCCACCGGCGTGATCTCGAAGACGCGACCGCCGCGGCTCGAGGCAATGAGGAAGTTCGCACCGGGCAGCTTCTGGACCGTCCCTACGATCGACGAAAAAAAGAACCTCGATCCGTACTCCCACTCCACCTCACCGCTGATCGGGTCGATCTCCTGCACCAGGGTGCGGCGGTAATCGTAGAGATCGTGCCGGCCGTTGTTGAAGAGCAGGATCCGGCCCGCTCCTGGTTCCCCTTTTTCCATCATCGTCGCCTCATGCTGATAGTCGAGACCCCTGGAGTACTGCCACACCACCTCGGTGCTTCTCTTGTCGATGATGAAGATCGTGTTGAGATTGCGGGCGCTGACCAGGATGTTGCCGGGCCGGAAGCGCTCGTCACCGCCGTCGAACCACCGATTCGCCGGCAGCTCGTGGATCGAATTGAGGTGGGTCGGGTGCCGGGCCTCGCGGTCCCACGTTGGGAAGTCGTCTACGTGGTCGATCGACCGCCACTCCCAAACCACACGGCCCTTTCGGTTAACCTCTTGAAGAAAACCGGTGCGAGTCTCCTGGTGGCGGGCGAGCACCAGATAGTTTCCGTTGCCGAGACGGATCACATCGTGGTGCGGAAAATCGTCCTCTATCGGCAGCCGGTAGAACCACCTCAGCTTTCCTTCCCAGTCGTACTCCTTGATCAGATTGTCGGTGCCGATCACCACCAG
>Ga0164313_10000779_pt1 | contig 26723 bp, 23 predicted proteins | sample GuaBasSedimGuay4_FD_113735 | JGI IMG/M metagenome (GOLD analysis project Ga0164313, IMG submission 113735) | Subseafloor sediment microbial communities from Guaymas Basin, Gulf of California, Mexico - Guay4, Core 4569-4, 0-3 cm | ecosystem: Environmental > Aquatic > Marine > Hydrothermal vents... | reverse complement strand
TCGAGGCACCAGCGACTGAACACGTGTAAAAGGAACTGAACGAATGTCAAGCGCGCCCCACCCCCCTGAACACCCGCTCACGCTGCGTGGCCCCGCCGGCACTCTTCAGGCCCGCCTGCGCCTCCCACCGCCTGGCCGTCAGGCCGTCGCGGGTGCAGTCCTCTTCCACCCTCATCCGCTCTTCGGCGGATCGCTCGAAAACAAGATCCTCTACCGTATCGCCCTGCGTCTCGCCGCAGAAGCCGACCACGCCGTACTGCGCCTGAACTTCCGCGGCGCCGGCGAGAGCGAAGGCCAATACGATGACGGACGTGGCGAGGTCGACGACGCGCTCGCCGGCATCGAAGAGCTGGCCGGGCGCCTGCCCGGATTGCCGCTTGCGGCCATCGGTTACTCCTTCGGCGCCGCCATCGGGCTGCGCGCCGGCGTCGCCGACGAACGCGTCACGCGACTCGTCGCCCTGGGCCTGCCCCTGGGTCTGGAGTGGGACCTGTCCTTCCTCGAGCGGACACAGAAACCGGTGCTCTGTGTGCAGGGCGAACACGACGAGTTCGGGGATGCGGTCCGCCTGCAGGCTTTCGTGAAGTCGTTGACCGGGCCAGTCCAGACCGCGATCATCCCGGCCGCCTCCCACCTCTTCAGCGGCCGGGAGGACGATGCCGTGGAGGCCGTGGTCCGTACGTTTCTCCCGGATGCTCCCAAGACCTGAAGCCCGTTCCCCTGCATGGAGCCACGAACTGTGCTCGTACCCGTCCAGGCCTACCTGACCCGTGGTGTCGGCGTGCACCGCGAACAGCTGGTCGCCTTCGAGCTGGCCCTGCGTGACGCGGGAATCGCGGCCCAGAACCTGGTCGCAGTCTCCAGTATCCTGCCGCCGGAGTGCGAACTGATCGAGCGCCAGCAGGGGGAAGAGCTGTTGCGCGCGGGCCAGATCCTGCACGTGGTGCTGGCGCGCGAGGAGTGCAACGAGCCACGATGCAGCGTCGGTGCGGCCATCGGCATCGCGCGGCCGTCGAACACCAGCCAGCATGGCTTCATCGCCGAACACGGGGCCATTGACCAGACTGACAGCAAGATCGCCTCGCACGCCGAAGATCTCGCTGTCACAATGCTCGCCGGGACCTTGGGCATCGATCTCGATGAGCAACTGGACGCCGCGGGCCGTGCTCACGCCCTGGAGAACACGGGCCAGATCGCCCGTCACGACTCCATCTGCGCTGTGGCCAGCGGCGATGAGCAGGGACGCTGGACGGTGGTCGTGGCTGCCACGGTGTTCATCATGGAGTGGATGCTGGGGCCGCGCGGTTGAATCAGCGCAGGCCACCGGACCTTTCTGGCCGGGCCGGGTTGCCGCGGCGGGGCCATTCATTGCTATACTGACCGGCATGTTTGCCGCGCCGGCACTGACCCCGGCGCGTTGTCACCCGTCCTGATCTCCTGCGAAGCGAAATGTCCATGAACACGAAGTCTGAATCCGCGGATCTCAATCCTGAAGAATCCGCAGCGGCAAGCGCCCCGACCGGGGAAAGCACCGACAAGCCCGCCGACACGTCTGCCGACACGACCGTCGACGCGCCGACTGATACACCCGTCGACGCGACCGTCGATGCAACTGCGGACGCACCTGCTGAAGCGCCCGTCGACAAGGTCGACAAGAAGGACGACGCGACGGCAGCGCCAGAGCCGAAGCCCGAGCCCACGACCGATGTAGAGTCCGTCGAGCCAGAGGCCGCAGCCAAAGCGGATGCGCCCGAGCCCGCGTCCAAAACTGAAGTCGAGGTCGAGGCCACCGAGCTGAAGACCAAGGCCGTCGAAGTAACGATGGCCGAAACCAGCGCGAAGACCGACACGGAAGACGACGCCAGTGCCGACGCAAAAACCGGGGACGAGGAAGCAGCCGCGGAGGTCACCAAGGAAGTCACCAAGGAAGTCACCAAGGCAGTCGAGGAAGACTCGCGCTTGACGCACAAACTCAAGAAGGGTCAGCGCGTCGAGGTGAAGCTCATCCAGGCTGGTGACAAGGATGCATTCCTGGACTGGGGCGGGCCCTCGGAGGGCAGCATCGCCGCCGCCGAACTCAAGGATGACAAGGGCAAACTCAGGGTCAAGGAAGGCGAGAGCTTTACCGTGATCGTGAAGGAGACCGGCGACACGGTTGTGTTCACAGTCGGCCGGGGCAAGGGCGGCGACCTGTTGCGGATGCGCGAACTGCAGACCGCGCACGAAAGCAAGGTCCCGGTATCCGGTCGCATTCGCTCAACCAACAAGGGCGGCTTTGAAGTCGAACTCGGTGGTGTGCGCGCTTTTTGCCCGTTCTCGCAGATCGACACGATCTACTGCGAGAAGCCCGAGCTTCATGTGGGCAAGGAATACCCCTTCATGATCATCACCTTCGAGCGCGGTGGCAGGAACATCGTGCTCAGCCGCCGCGAGCTCATCGCGGCCGACCAGAAAGAACAGGCCGTCAAGACGCGTGAGTCACTCGAGCTTGGCGCGGTCCTGAAGGGCAAGGTCCGGCGCATCCAGCCCTACGGAGCTTTCATCGACATTGGCGGTCTCGACGGATTGGTCCATGTGTCGGAGATCAGCCGCGCGCATATTCGCAACCCGAAGGACGTTCTCTCGGTCGGCCAGGAAGTTGACGTCAAGGTAGTCGCGCTGGACGCGATGGGGACGAAGAAGGAACGGGTGAGCCTGTCCATGAAGGCCCTCGCTCCCGACCCTTGGGAAGGCGCCGTGGACAAGTGGAAGGTTGGCAGTACGACCACTGGCACGGTGGTCCGCCTGACCGACTTTGGCGCTTTTGTCGAGCTCGCTCCCGGCGTGGACGGCCTGGTGCATGTCTCGCAGATCGCCAGCGAACGCATCGGCCACCCCAACGAGGTGCTCAAGCCGGGGCAGGAAGTGGAAGTTCGTATCCTGGAGCTCGACCGCGAGTCCAACCGGATCTCGCTCACCATGCGACCCGAGGGTGAGGAACCGCCCGCTCGCAGCGGCGGTGGTGGTGGTGGCTTCCGCTCGCGACGACCGCAGCGCGAGAGCGGACCGATGGAGTACAGCTCGGCGCCGGAAGAGAAGACCGAGAAGGTCGACGTCTCCGGCATGGGGTACGACGACGCGCTGGCCGAGCTGAAGAAGAAATTCGAACAGTAGGTCCGCGCGACACAGCGACTGACAGGGGTGTCGGGCCAGACCGGCCCGCGCCCCTGACGCACTCACGCAGCCACGCAGCCACGCCACAACGACGCCGAACCCGACCCGCCGGAACAGCGGCCGGCCCGCCGCGCCACGCGCATGACCGGACTTTCGCCATTCCTGCGATGCCCGATCAGAGCGAACTCGCGCCGCCACACGTGCAAATGCTGATAATCCTGCGGAATGGCGGAATTGCAGGCCGAGCGACTTGACCGCCACGTCGCCGCGCTGGCAGTATTGTCTATGCTGCTGGCGGCACGACCTCTCCCGTGCCTCTAACAGCACGACTCGTACCCCGGGGTTCCCTTGCGTTCGCCGTCGCTCCCGTTCGCCATCGCCAGCGCGATTTGTGCCGGACTGCTCATTGCCTTCGTGGCGCCACTCATGGCGCCGGTCACCGCGGATCCGCCGGAGCGCGTCGATACCGTCGTGCCATCGCATGTGCGGTTGGCGACCTACGAGAGCATGCTCCATGTCACACCGGACAACGCGCCGGGCATGGGCGAGGTTGATTCGCGCAAGGCATGGGATGTCGAGAGCTACCGGCTGGCCTTCATGCCGGACTTCGACAACTTCTCTCTGCGGGGATTCGTGGAGATCAGGATCACGATGCTCGAGCGCGGTGTCGACCGCATCGACCTTGACCTCTATGACGATTTCGTCATCGACAACATCTTCACCGGCTCGACGTCACTTCCCCACACGCATAGCGATGATATCCTGGGCATACTCCTGCCCTCCGCCCTGCCCAAGGGCGACACGCTGACGCTGACGATCTCTTACCACGGAACACCGCAGCCGGCCGGCATGCTGGGCCTCGCCTTCGAAACCACACCGGGCGGGCGCCCCATCCTCGAGACTCTCAGCGAGCCGACCTTTGCCAGAAGCTGGTGGCCGTGCAAGGACACGGTCCTGGACAAGGCCACGGTCGAGGTGCAGATCGTGGTACCCGACCACATGTTCGCGGCGTCCTCGGGCAGGCTCGAGAGCGTGACCTATCGCGACGGGACCGCCTCATACACGTGGGTCACCGACTACCCAATGACGACATACAACGTCAGCCTGGCCGCCACGGAGTACGTGAGCTGGACAGAAGACTATGTGTCGCCCGAGGGCAACGAGTTCCCGCTGGAATTCCATGTCTTCCCCGAGCACGAGCAGATCGCGCGCTACGAATTCGCGCGCATGGGCGAGATGCTCGATTACTTCAGCGAGCTCTTCGGCCCCTACCCCTTCCCTGACGACAAGTACGGCATGGCCGAGGTCGTGCTCGCGGGGGCGATGGAACACCAGACGATGACCAGCTATGGTGATTTCTTCATGACCGGGGATCGCTACTACGAGGGCATCATCGCGCATGAACTGGCGCACCACTGGTGGGGAAACCTGATCACCCTGGGTGACTGGAACGAGACCTGGCTGCACGAGGGACTGGCCACCTTCAGTGATGCTCTCTGGCACGAGTACATCGGCGGCCGTGCCGGGTACCTGAAGTTCCTGCGCCAGCGCGCGGCCAATTGTTGTGGCTTCTGGGGTGCGATCAGCCCGCCACTGAAGCCCTTCAACGAGACGGTCTACCAGAAGGGTGCCTGGCTCATGCACATGTTGCGTGAGCTCGTCGGCGACGATGATTTCTTCGAGGCACTGCGTTCGATCACGCAGAACCCCGATCTGCGATTCGGCAATTTCTACAAGGCCGACTTCGTAGAGGCCTTCGAGACACAGACCGGGCTGCAGCTGGACTGGTTCTTCGACCAGTGGCTGCACCGCACCGGCAGGCCGGATATCGCCGTGCAGTGGGTACCCGAACCCGGCAGCTCTCTCGACCCGGCCATCCGCATCACCGTCAACCAGGTGCAGGAAGATGACGTGTGGACCTTCCCGCTGCGTCTGCGGCTGGATCTGCCTTCGGGCCCCGTCGACCATGACCTCTTCATCACGGATCGTACCAGCGAGTTCACGATCAGCGTTTCCGAATGGCCGCTCTCGATCGATATCGACCCCGACGAACAACTGCTGCACTTCGATTCGGGCTCAATCCGTGTCACGGACACACCGGCGGCCCGAAGCGGCGGCACGCGGCTGCTCCCGAACTCGCCCAACCCCTTCAACCCGCGCACCACGCTCCGCTTCAACCTCGCCGAGACTGCATCGGTACATCTGAAGATCTACGACCTGCGTGGGAGGGTCACCCGCACACTGGACTGCGGCCAGCTGGGCCCGGGTGAGCACGAGAAGATCTGGGACGGCACCGATGACGATGGCCGTTCGGTGGCCTCGGGCAACTACCTGGTACGGCTGGAAGGCGTGCGGACAGTCACGCAGGCGCGCAGCGTGACTTTGGTACGCTAGGCATCCGGTACGCCAAGCATCCGGTACCCTAGGCATCCGCCCGGTCGGGCCCGATACAGTTCAATCCTCAATTTGCGGAAACCAGGGAGCAGATACTCCCTGCCGTGGGCTCGCCACGCACCCACCCCCCGGATTCCACGTCGAGGGCTACCTGGCTGCCGGGACCGGACTCACCCCGACTCTTCCCCGAAACAGGGCAAGCCGGTCTGATCCGACGCCGTCGAGCACCTCGATCCGCCTCGCGGCGAACGCACAGTCCAACCCGCCAGGGCTGGACACGATGACCTGTGGGATCTGGCCCGAATGCGCCGGTGTCAGGAGATGGTGCGTGCTTTGGCGAACCAGGGCGACAGAGATGGTGTATCGGGCAGGCAATGCGGACAGGCGAACCAACCGCGAAACTCCAGCTCCCAGGAGCAAGCTAGGGAGCGAAGCTGTGCCGGGTCAAGTCCCCGGCAGGACGGGCCGGTAAATCAGGCCCCCAGGCTCCACCCACCGTCGATAGCCAGGATCTGACCGGTGACGTGGCGGGCGTCGACGAGGTAGAGCAAGGCGTCCTCAAGGTCCTCAGGCTGTGCCCAGCTACCCAGCGGGACACGATCAGGCGCGGGCATCCCGACGTCATCACCGAGGTCGACCATTCCCGGTGCGATCGCGTTGACACGCAACTCGGGCGCGAAATCACGCGCAAGTCCACGCGTCAGCATGATCAGGCCGGCCTTGCTCACGCTGTAGGCAAGGTGCCGCGAGTAGGGGCGCAGCCCCCCTACTGAAGCGATGTTCACGATCGAGCCCTGGCCACGCGCGCGCATGCGCCGGCCGGCATCGAGCGAGAGCAGCCATGGCGCGCGCAGGTTCACGGCGATCGTCGCGTCGAACTGATCGACACCGGCTGTCTCCACGCCGCCCTCGAGCAGTACACCCGCATTGTTGACGAGGCACTGGATCGGGCCGAATTCGCCCTCTACCGAATCCAGGAGTGCAGTACAGGAGCGCTCCTCGCGCAGGTCCGCGTTGAAGGCAGCGACATCGTGGCCATCGGCGACCAGCCCGTCCACCAGCGCCTCGGCTTGCGCGCCACTCTGGTTGTAACTGAACGCCACGCGGAAGCCCTCCTCGGCCAACACACGTACGAAGCGTGCGCCGAGGCGCCGGGCACCACCCGTCACCAGGGCCACTGGAGCAACGTCACTCACCGCCGGCCTCCTCTCGCAGATGATTGTCCAGCCAGTCCAGGCTCAGCTGCATGGCTTGCTCCAGCGGGGCAGTGGATCCCGCAAAGGGATGCACGGCGCCGAAGGTGTGCGTTGTCGAAGCAATCTCCACACGCTGACAGCGGTCGGCGTCCTCCCGACCAGCCTGCAAGATGACCGACTCCGCCACCGGAACGGCCATGTCGTCGGTGGCATGCACGATCAGGTGGGCGGCGGCCATACCACGTGCGGCCCGCTGCAGGTCGAATCTCGCCGCGTTGTCGCGCGCGTCACGCACGAAGTCAAATGACATCGCCATCTTCTGGCCGGTGCGCGCGTTGGTGAACTCCAGGCGACCGTCCTCTTCCCACTGCGCAAGCTGCCGCGCCGTAAAACGCAACGTATCGCCCACGCCATTCCAGGTGACCAGCGCGCGAACTGCCGCATCTTCTGCCGCGCGCACCAGTACGTCGACCGCCGCGCGGCTATGCCCCAACAGTCCGAGCGACGCATCTGAAGGCCCGCGCGCAAGCAAGTCCGCGATGACCAGGTCGAGGTCTTCCAGTTCCTGGCTGTAGCTGTTGCGCTCGAACAGGTCGAGGCGTGAGAACTGCATGGGGTCTGAACCGACGCCGTTCATCGAGAAATCCAGAACCGCGTTCATCCAGCCTGCTGCGGCCAGTTGCTCGCCGACCCAGGGAAAGAAGCCCCAGCGGCGGAAACCCTTGAAACCGTGGCACACCACGACCTTGCCGCGCACCGGCCGCTCAGGATCGTGGCGCAAGTCGACACGCACTGGTAGATCATCAGCATTGCGAAGTTCGAGTTCTTCCAGCTCTATGCCCATCATCTCGTTCCCTGATCGGGTTTCAGATGTCGCGACCTCGCTATGACGCCATATTCTTCGATCTCGATGGCACGCTCGTCGACTCGCGTGTGGCGGTCATCGATGCCGTGTCGGCCGGGATCCACGAAGCGCTCACGGCGGCCGGTGAAACGGTTCCGCCCATTGATGCACAAATGCTGCGCGCGCCGCTTGGCAAACCTGCGCCGGAGTACTTCCGCGCGGTGCTGCCAGAAACGCTAGGCCATCTGGCCGGGGCGGTAAAGGAAGCTGCGACCCGGCACGAGGTCGCGGCCCTGGCCGCTGGCAAGGGACAGCTCTTTGACGGCGTGCTGGAGGCCCTCGACCGGCTGCGCGAGGCCGGCGTGCTGCTCGGCGTGATCAGCAACGCCCAGGCGCCCTACTTTCGCGCAGCCCTGCGCTACACCGGCCTGGGCGAGCGCTTCCAGCACAGCGAGTGCCACGAGGAACTGCCGCCAGATGCCGCCAGCCCGTTCAAGACCACGCTGTTGCGCCGGGCGTTACTGCAGCTGGGCTCAGCCCCCGAACGCTCGATGATGGTCGGTGACCGGGCCGAGGACATCCAGGCCGGGATCAGCACCGGCTGCGCGACGCTGGGCATCCCCTTCGGTTTCGGCGACGAAAAAGAGCTGGCGATCGCCGATCGCCAGCTCGATTCGTGGGGCCTGCTGCCCGCGATGGTCGGAGTTTGACCAGAGTCGGCCAGCCGACCAGCGCTAGATATCTTCCTCGAGGTCTTCGAGCTCGCGCTCCAGCCGGCGCATCTCCTGGCGCAGGCTGCGCATCTCCAGCTCGATCTCTCGACGGTCGCGGTGCATGTCATCCACACGCCAGGCGCGGCCGTGCCCATCCCGATCACCGTGGTAGCGATCAGCCTCACGCGAGACACGTCCGAACTCGCGCATCAGATCGCGCTCGACCGTCCGCGACACACGATGGAGTTCGCGCGCCAGTTCGCGCGTGTCGAAACGGAAATCGAGGTCGTCGCCGTAGACCCGGACCTCATCCGGCCAGTCCCGATCGACCCGCACGGCCCCGTGCTCAAAGGCCTCCGAGAGATGCTCGACGAGCTCCTCCGCGAACTCACCAAAGTCCATGTCCCCGAGCACGTCGAGATCTCCCATCTCCTCGAGGCCGGACAGCGCCTCCTCGAGCGTGGCCTCAAGGTCTTCGGCATTGAATCTGGCTTCGTAGTCTGGCTCGGAAATGTAGCGATCGGGATCGGCCGCCAGTGATTGACGATGCCCCGGGCCAGCAACCAGTGCCAGCACGCCCAGAACCAGCAACGCCCAGCCGAAGATCCTCTTGGCCCCATTCGATTTCATATCTGCCTCCTCATCTCCGGTTTCGCGCTGCGTCGCGGCACATCCACGCGACAGACGATCACTCCGCGGCAACGCGGACATGGAGTTGGATACGTCTGGTGCCCTGGATGGTTGCAATGCTGCCGCAAATCGGGCGCAGTCAGGCCAGGCGGCGCTCGATTTCCGGGTTCAGGCCGGCCAATACCTCGTAGTGCAGTGTCTGCGACCAGTCCGCCAGGGCCTCGGCGCTGATCTCCTCTTCGCCCTGCCTGCCGATCAGTACCGCCTCGTCACCCACACTGACGCCGTCCACATGACCGACGTCGACCATGATCAGGTTCATGCAGACCCGCCCCCGCACCTGGCAGCGGCGCCCGCGGATGAGCACGTGCGCGCGCCCGCTCATGCTGCGCCGGTAGCCGTCGGCGTAGCCCACCGGCAGGATCGCCAGGCGCGTCCGTGACTCGACTTTGTCCGTGCATCCGTAGCCAATGAAGCTGCCCTGCTCGACCGGCTTGATCTCGGTGATCACGCTCTTCCAGGTCAGTGCCGGGCTGAGGCGAATCTCGTCGGCGCCCGAGGAGCGGGCCGAAACCAGTGTCTCACGGCTGGGCCAGTAACCGTAGCTGGCTATGCCCGGGCGCACGAGGTCCATGTGCGTATGCGGGAACAGGAGCATCGCCGCGCTAGATGCAAAGTGTCGATGCCCAGGCCGACCGAGAGTTTCCTGCGCCTCCCGCAACAGCACACCAAAGCGCTCGAACTGGGCGTTCGCGAATTCGTGCCGGGTCGTGTCTTCGATGTTGGCAAAGTGGCTGTGCATCCCAGCGAGCTGCGCGTGGTCGCTGGCCTTGATCATCTCGAGCATTCGACGCAGTCGTGAGCTGTCAGCCCCCTGCCGCCAGGTCCCGGTCTCTACCTTTGCGTGGACATGGGCGATTTCACCGACCGCTTTGGCGACAGCGAGCAGCAGCTCCAGTCGCTCCGGTTCGCTGACAGTCAGGTGAATTCCCTCGCGCAGGGCGAACTCCGCCCACTCCGCATCGACCGGACCAAGTTGAAGGACCTGTTTCTTGAGCCCAAGGGCCTGAAGGCGTTCCGCTTCCTCGCCGGAATGCACGCACAGCCAGTCAGCACCTGCGTCAGCGAAGGCACGCGCGGCGATCTCCAGCCCATGCCCGTAACCATTGCTCTTGACCACCGGCGCAAGCGTGACCCCGTCTGCAAGCAGGGCGCGGAAGGCCTCCATGTTCGCGGCCAGCGCACGCGCATCGACCTCGATCCACTGCAGGCTCACGAAGGTTCCTTCCCATTGACCAGCGGAACACCGAAGAGGTCATGGCGATGACGGGTGAGTCGGAAACCGTGTTCGCGTGCGATTTCTTCCTGCCGGAGTTCGATCTCCTCGTCGTGGAACTCGAGCACCAGGCCTCGTTCCTCGTCGACAAAGTGGTCGTGGTGCGCCTCGACGCGCGGTTCGAAGCGCGTGAATCCATCACCGAACTGACGCGCACCAGCCAGGCCAGCATCGACCAGCAACTTCAGGGTGCGGTACACCGTCGCGTAGCCCACGCTCGTGTCTTCACGCTTCACACGTTCGAGCATGTCGTCGACGGAGACGTGGTCGGTGACGGTAGCGAAGACTTCGGCGATCAACATACGCTGCCGCGTCACCCGCAACTGTTGCAGGCTCAGGTGCCTGCGGAACACGGCCGGCAAATCGGCAATCGCGATGCCCGGATGGGGCATGGCAATCTTTGTGTCCTCCGGGTCCACGCCCGATTCGATACAGGCCCCACAAATACCAAAGAGCTCGTGTCGGTGGTGTGTGATGCGACAGCCAAGCCCGGCAACGACCGCCTCCTGTCGCGCCTCGAGCAGCTCATCGTGGAACTCCACGATCCGCCCGCAGGACTCGCAGATCAGATGATCATGATGGTCCCCGGTGAGCGGCTCGAATCGCGCGAAGCCCTCGCCGAAGTTCCGAGATCCGGCCATCCCCGCTTCCACCAGCAGCTTGAGTGTGCGGTAGACCGTGGCGTACCCGAGGCCGGAGTCCTTTTCACGTACGCTGTGCAGCAGATCGTCCACACTGACGTGACCGCGCGTCCTGACGAACTCCGACGCAATGAGGTCACGCTGCCGCGTGGACTTCAAGCCCTCGCCACGGAGGTAAGCACGGAAGGACGCCACGAACTCGGCGTTCTTTCCTGGTGTCTGTTCGGTGTCTGGACTCACGTTCCCGCCCGGTCTGGAGGAAGGCTGTGCCCGCAGGCTAGGAGCCCTGCCGCAGAGCGTCAAGCCGCGCCAGCGGTCAGGGAAGGAGCTGGTAACGCACGATGAAGGAATCGGTGTCACGCGCTGTCCAGAGGTAGTTGCCCTCGAAGACCAGGGTGACGAACTCGCCCGTGAAACGAAGCACGTCGGGGTCGAGAATACCGGTTGCCCGCCCGCTGCGGGCGCGCATGCGATACACCAGTCCCGTGGCCGCATCCGCGCAGTACAGCGACTCCCCATCGTGGGCCACGCCGGTCGGGTAGAAGCCCGGCGGCTGGAGCCTGCGCGACAGGCGCCCTTCTTCGGTCTCGATGCGCGAAATCTGGCGTGCCGTGCTGTCCACCTGCCACAGGTAGTCGTTGGCCCAAGCCAGACCACCCGGGTGATAACCACTGGAAGGGAGAGTTTCGTCGGCCAGTCCGACGCCGGGCTCAATGCGGTAGATCGCCTCCAGCCCACCCACGCGGTTGCCACCGACCCAGAAGGACTCACCATCGTAGGCCAGACCGGTCGAAAAACTGTCCCGCTCGCTGAGTACGGTGTCGACTGCACCAGTGGAGGGGTCCCAGGACAGGAAGGCCGAAACGTAGCTGCTGTCGGCAACCGCACGACCGATGTGTTCGCTGGTCAGGATCCAGACGCCCGACTTGCTCATCGCGATACCACGGATCCCTGTCGCATCCACACGTAACGTGTCGACGACCACGGCACCGATCACCGGCAACTGCAGGGGGTCCTGGGCTCGTGCCGCAGGCGCGAAACAGGATCCGGCGAGGACCAGAAGTACGAGAATGTTCTTGTGGAGCATGGCCTCAGGCGTCGTTCTCTTGCGCCGGGTGCGGGGGTGCAGGTTGATCGGACTCGGCGCCTCTGGCACTGGCACTGGCACTGGCACTGGCACTGGCACTGGCACTGGCACTGGCCGCGATGCGTCGAAGATCGTCTCGACTCACGGGCTTGGCCAGCACGCCGTCGATCATGGTGTCGCCGGGTCGCAGCGGATGCGCATCTCCGGTAACCAGATAGCGGCCCGGGCCCGGATCGATCGCAGCAATCTGCGCCAGCAGATCACTGCCCCGGCCATCAGGCAAATTCAGGTCGCAAAGAACCAGCTCGAAGCTCCCCGCCCTGAATCCGTCCAGCGCCTCACGACAGTCGGCGACGCGGGTCACATCATGGCCATCCGCGGCCAGCAGCAACTCGAGCACCTCGGCAACGGCCAGATCGTCCTCGACCAGCAGCACACCGAGCCCCCCCTTGCTGCGCGTGGTGGCCTGACCCTTCGCCGCGCTGACCCGCACGGCCGGCATCGCGAAGGCCATCCGGGCACCACCTGAAGGACTCTCGCCCACTTCGAGCGTGGAACCTGCCGCCTCGAGCCAGGCCCACACACGCGAGAGGCCCAATCCGCGGTCGGTACCCTCACGGGTGCTCGCACCCGCCTCACCCAGACGCGCCCGCAGCTCGAGTGGAATGCCCTCACCCGTGTCGTCAATCTGCACGCGGATCCAGCCGCTCGGTGACTCCAGCACCTGCAACTGCACCTGGCCGCCGCGCGGTGTGGCCTCGATCGCGTTGCGCAACAAGTTCAGGACGGCATCATCAAAGCCCGGCCCATCCACCAGCACCGGCGCATCGCAGTCCACGCGCAGCTGGACCTCGACCGCCGCGTCCCGGGCCTGGCCCCGCACGTGGGCCACGAGGCGTTCCACATGGACGGCGGGTTCCAGCGATCCTGACGGTGGGCGCGCGGTCACCGGAGGCAGGGCGCAGAGCCGGTGCGCGGCACGGGCCGCGCGACGGGCCAGTTCGACATGGCGCGCTCGCAGGCCGGGATCTTCAACTTCAACAAGTGCTTCGACATGACCGCGCAGGACGGTCAGCCAGTTGGCCGCATCGTGCAGGGCCTGCCTTTGGGCCAGCCACGGATCCCGCGACTGACCATCCGTAGAGGCACAGGCCGTGGAGGCACAGGCCGGGGGCACACAGGAAGGACCGGATTCCTGGGAGGAACCCGGTCCTTTTCTCGAGGATACTCGCCTGGTCTGTGGCTCCGGGCGATACATCGAGTCAACCTGCTCACGGACTAAAGACGGAAGCCCCTCGTATGTGCTGACACAACTTCCGGTCCTTCAGGCCACTCACGGCTGGTTCGTCTGTCCGAACCGAAGAATCGCAAGGCTCGTGCCATCAGCGGCAAAAATTACCGGGTACAGGGGGAGCCGGTCAAGCAATTGGTAGTAAAGCAATTGCGCCATCAGGTAGGAGTCATGACAGGGCAAGTTGCGCTGGTGCTTCAGTACTGTAACGTCAAAGGATTTTACGGTCCGGAAATGACGATTTCGATTGTCTACTGTTCGCCGCGCCCGGTTTCCTGCGGCAGGTAGTCTGAGAAGTAGATCGGGGTCACCACGCGACCCTCGAAAATGATCCGGTCCGGGTCGTCGACCAGGGTGATCTTGACCCGCGCGCTGGTCGTGCCGGGCGCCGGATCCACGCGGCCGGTCACCTGCCCGTCGATCTTGCTCAGATAGACGACGACGAAATCGGTCGTCTCGACGAGCACGGCATCGCCGGAAAAGTCGATCTCCGTGTTGCCGGGCGGGACCTGAATTGAAAGCGTGATGGTCGCCGCAAGTGCCAATGCGGTGCCCAGGAGTACAACTACGACTGAAAACAGCAGCGGGCGGATGCTGCGTAAGATTGTTCTGCACACGTGCTTCACGGTATTCTGCATTTCTCCGCCTTTCAAATTCCGCAGCTCCGGTCCGGTACCTGCGGTGGCCCCATGCCTGTCATGCCTGTCATGCCTGCCAGCGTGGAGCCTGCTTCTCATCCTACCGGTTTTGGCGCCCGCGGTCCATGCCCCTGCCCCGCTCATCCCCCGGACTCCCCTTCAGAAGCCCGATCCGGCCCATAAAGGGCCTCGTAACGGCGCAGACGGTCGTAGACCGTAGGTTTGGTGATTCCCAGCATCCGGGCGGCCAAGGTCTTGTTTCCGGTCCGGTTGACCATCTCGTTGACCACCCATGCCTCGAGCCGGGGCAACAGGGGGTTCTCCTCCGTGGGATCGCTGGCATCGAGCAGGTGCGACACCGCCCGCTGCCAGTCGCCCCGGGTGCCGCGACCGGCCACAGGGAGAATGTGCGGTGGCAGGTCCTCCGGGCGCAAGATCTCCGACGTCGCAAATACCAAAGCGTTCATGACCACGTTCTCGAGTTCGCGCACGTTGCCCGGCCAATGCCAGTCCTCCAACCGCGCGAGGACTTCCGTCGACAGCTCGGGCACGCGGCCGCCAAAGGCCGGCGCATGCTTGCGCAGGAAGTGCTCGACCAACGGCGCGATGTCTTCGGTGCGATCGCGCAGCGGCGGGATCTCGATCGTTACGACATTGATGCGATAGTAGAGATCCATGCGGAAGCGTCCGCGTTCGACTTCCGCCGCGAGGTCGCGATTGGTGGCGGCGATGATCCGCGCATTGCACTGCAGGACCTCGCTGCCCCCGACACGTGTGAAGCTGCGCTCCTGCAGCACGCGCAGGATCTTTGCCTGCATCTCCAGCGGCATCTCGCCGATTTCGTCCAGCAGCAGCGTGCCGTCGCGCGCTTCCTCGAAACGCCCGGCCCGGCGAGCGTGGGCGCTGGTGAAGGCACCTTTCTCATGACCGAAGAGTTCGCTCTCCAGCAACGCATCGGGGATCGATGCACAGTTCACCGCTACGAAAGGCCGGGCGCGCCCGGCTCCCCGTTCGTGCAGTGCGCGGGCCACGAGTTCCTTGCCCGTACCGTTCTCGCCCAGCAGAAGCACGCTGACGTCGGTCGGTCCGACACGCTCGACCAGGCGCAGGACATGGGCCAATCCCGGGCTGCGACCGACGAGGGCTTCGGGGGCCGGCACGGCGGGCGATTCCGTATCCGACGGGACTGCGGGCCCGGGCTGCGCGTTCGCGCGCCGTGGTTCCTCGATCAGGTGGATGAAACCACGCAGGAGCTGTTCTTCGGCCGGGTCGAGCTCACGCCGCAGATCGACGGCCAGCACGCCCGCGCCCTTGCGTGCTGAGACCAGAACCCAGTTCTCACGTCGTTCGACACCCTCGCCCGCTGACGTCGGCGCGGCCAGCAGCTCTGGTGGTCGTGACGGCGTATCCGGCGCAGCACGCAGGTCACCATCGGACGGGATCCAGTAGACGTCGACACCATCGAAGACAGATGACACGGCACCGAGCAAATCCGGACCGGGACTCTCCAGAGCCGAGACCAGCGCTTCCAGGCATGTCCGCGGACCGACCATGCTGCGCGACTCGCGTCCGCTCATGCCCGCGGTCAGCCCTTCGAGTTCGCGCGCTGGCTCGGGGACGGTATGCAGTTCATGGCGGCCTACGATCTCGCGCAGCTCGCCGAGCGTGGCACGCGCCGCGTCGACACGGCCAAGCCGGTGTTCGACCATGCCGCGGCGGCTGAGCGCCTCGACCTGGTCGGCCGGGCGATGGATGCCGGCAAAGCCCCTGGCCGCCGCGGAGTAGGCAGAGATCGCGGGCTCGAGAATCTCGTCGTGCGTGAGCAGATCGGCTTCGATGCGATCGAGCAGGGCTGTTTCCAGGCGTGATGGTTGCTCCGAGAGCAGTCCCCGCGCCGTCTCCAGACGGATCGCCGCCTGTTCGTAATCGCCGGATTCCAGCAGCACCTGGGCCAGCCGGCGCAATGTAGCCAGGCGTTCAGACTCGTGTCCGGTGCGTTCGCAGATCTCCAGGTCACGTATCAACCAGTCACGCGCCGCGTCAAGATTACCGCGCGCACGCGCAATCTCGCCGCGCAGGCCCAGAGCCTCGGCTTCGGTCTCCGGGTGGTGATGGCGCTGGCCGATGTCGACGCAGCGCTGCGCGCTCTCGTCGGCCTCGTCGAGTTGCGCTCGATCGAGCAGGAAGAAGCCAAGATTGAGCAGACTGGCCGCCGTCGAGAGCTCGTCGCCGGCTGAACTCTTCAGGCGCAGCGACTCACGCAGGCTCGACTCGGCCTCGTTCCACTGCTCCAGGGCCCTGTAACTCAAACCCAGGTTGTTCAGCGTACGCGCCACGGCCAGCGAGTCGCCGACCTGCCGGCGCAGGCGCAGCGCACGATCGTAGTGCATCACGCTGCCGGCATAATCGCTTTCCTTGTACAGCGCGAAGCCGAGCTGTGTGTGGGCGCGCGCGACCAGTTCTGCGTGCACGTGCGCGTCGAGCAGACGCAGCACCAGTTCCGAAGTGCGGACCGACTCACGCGTGCGACCGAGCTGCAACTGTGCCCATGCCAGTTCCACATACACACGACTGCGCAACTCCACCGGCAGCTCGCCACGCGTTTCTTCCAGCAGGACGCTGAGGCGACGCTCACCCTCGGCGAAGGCCGAGACATGAAAATCAAGCCGCGCCCGATGCAGTGTGACCGCGGCCAGCGCGTCGTCCACCTGCCGGCCCGAGCCCGAGTCCTTGCCCAGCTCGCGCGTGGCTTCGTCCAGGATCTGCCGCGCCTCGTCGAGTTGACCGACGCGTTGGTAGAAGTGCGCGCGGACGATCGCAGCCCGGCTCAGGTCTTCGCGCGTGGCTTCGCCGCGGGCCTGACGCAGCAGGCGGCCGTAGACCCCGACGGACATCAGGGAACGACCCGAGCCCTCGAGCCGTCGCGCCAGGCGCCGCAGGCGATCCGTGGCCCCCGGTGAGTCGGCCACCGCCAGCAACCCGGCGTAGTACCACTGCCGCCCCAGCCCGCGCCCGCGATCGGGATGGCTCTCGGCAATCGATCCGATCAGTGAACGCAATTCCTCGCCACGTGAGGCTTCGAGTTTGACCTCGCAACCCTCCGCCAGCTGCACCAGCAAGTGCAAGCCCGGCGCGGCATAGTGCAGGACATAGCGCAGCTGCACGAAGCCCGACGCGAGCAGCGATTCCAGTGCGACTGCCAGGTCCCGGGGCGTCCAGGAGAAGGCCTCGACGAGCGCATCTGCAACCACACCATGATCCTGCAGTGCGAGCAACTCGAGCACGCGACCGGTGTGATCGGCACCCGGACTGAGCAGGCGAGCGGCCGGGTCCTCAGCGGTCGAAGCGAGGTCGATAGTTACCGGTCCAGCCGCGCCGGCGCGCCCGCGCAGCCACAGGTCCATGTCCTCCTCGGCGACGCCACCGCTGCTGAAAACACGGACCCTCTCCGATCCGGTCAGGGCACCCTGCTTCTCCAGCTGTTCGATCGTGACCGCATAGTCAGCCCAGCCCGCATCCCCGTTCAGTACGATCATGTCGGCTTGCCCTGCGGCTTTCGTGTCGCGGGCCACACGGACCTGTGGTTCGAGTTCGACGACCACCTGCCCCGCGGCGCGCAGCGCCGTGGACAAGCGGGCGGAATCTGCACGCGGCATCGGGCTGTGGACGATACAAACGGCGGACTCGTCTGCGAGCAATTCCTGGAGGTCGTCAAGCGGCGGCGACGACGGCACGACTGCCCTCAGGGTTGTCGCGAGCTCATCCACGAGAGCCGTGAACGCGGCAAGTCGAGGCTCACCAGCTATCCATTGGCGCAGCTCAGCCCATACCGCCAGGACCTCGTCGGCGCAGCGCGCCGGGTTCACATGGTCGGCGCGGGAACGACCGGCACCGTGCTGCGCCGGCGGCAAGATCCACGCGCTTGGCAGAACCATGGCCGAGTCCTGTGCGGACCACCAGAGTGACTGAAGGTCCAGGGCCCCGGCCACCACGCCGCTGGCCAGAACGGTGCGGAGATAACCTGCATACCCCTGCAGGCAGCTGCGGACGGCATCCTCATCGCAGGCCAGGAGCCAATCGCACAGCGGCTGGCCGAGCCCGGGCTCGATACTGAGGTGCAACAGGTCGCCATGGCGGGCGAGGTCGATCAGTTCCAGCGGCGCGGCGCCGGCCCAGGGCGAGGCCGAACGCAGCCACAATGCAGTCTCGGTCACCGCGCTGACCGGGCGTACCGGTGTGAGGACCCAGCATTGGCGGTCTTCGACGATGTCTCGCGCCAGATCCAGTCGCGCCGCGTTGCCTTCGTGGAGCGCCTCGATCGTGCGGAATCGATGCAATGGTGGTGACCTGTCCATACCCCTATGAGGGTAGGCGAGTCGTACCATCGGACACAAGAGGCTAGCTGTCAGACTCCCCGGCGCCCGGTCTCCACGTCGCCCCGAGGCTGATCATGTAGTCCAGGGAACGGTCCGGCAGCGCTCCGGTGTCCAGGCCGGCACCCACGCGCAGGGCGACATCTGCGGCAAACCACCAATCAGCTATCACGCTCCAGTGCAGGGCGCGGTCCATCGGGCCACCGGTCGCGGTGTGCAGCAACCAGTCGACGTCGACCCGCCCCAGCCTCCATTCCATCAACGCATCCAGTCCGGTGCCCGACGCAAAACCCGAAAGCGGGTCCTCGCGGTTCTCGTCGCTCGGCGGGGAAACACGCCGTGCCCACCAGCCAACCCAGAAACGCACTGCACCCCTGTGCAGCACGCTGACCCGGGTACGTACGATGCCCATGGGCGCGCGTGCGGCCAGCGGGAAGAGTGTCTCGTCGCCGAGCGGCAGATGCGCCGCCAGATCGAGCGCGAAACCAAAACCCTCGCGATTTCCAATGCGCGAGGTCCAGCGCACCTTCGAGCGTCCGCCGCCGTAGCGGAAGACTTCGGCGCTCTCGATCCCGACATAGTCCATGGAGAACTGCGCTGCATGGGCGTTACCGATCTTCGTCCACCACGACAAGCGGTAGATCTGTGCCTTGCGCTGATCGGGGAGCTCCATCCAGTTCGCAACGAAACGCACCGGCGCCGGGCGCGAATCGGAGATCGGGTCGCCCTCCAGCCCGAAGTAGACCATCTGGTCGGGGAGCTGCCCGGACGCATCGTCCTGCGCTACGGCATGCACCGGGGCAAGGCTGCATACCGTCAGGACAATGACCGCGATTGCGACGGAGCAGATTGCAGAGCGGTTCTTGTTACGAATGTGCGAGGGCATGGCGACGCCTCGGTTCGCGGTGGCCTTGACGACCACCCGACGGGTCAGTGGTCCTTGCCCTGCAGGAGCTGGACCTCGCCCGCGTTGACAAAGCGCACCCGGATGATGCGCCGGTTGCCGGGCAGTGTCTCCGTGGCTTGCACGATCCCGTAGTCATTCCAGGCCCGGTGGTGGACCACGTCGCCGGCCTCGTAGGTCTGCGTCTCGTCGTAGACACGTGCCTTTTCGGGATCGATTTCGTCGAGCAGTTGCGCGGCCGCCGTCGCGGCGGCAGCGTCCTGCTCAGACTTTTCTTTCGCCTTCGCTGCGCCGTCATCGCCCTTGGAGGCCTGGCCTTCACCCTTACCCGCACCATCCTGACCGTCCTTGCCGTCCTTACCGTCCCTGCCGCCCTTGCCGCCCTTGCCGTCATCGGCGATGTCCGGCATATGCGGCAGGATGCCCTGGCAGTTGGGGCAACGCAGCCAGATCACGCCATCCTCGGCGCTCTCTCGTACCACCTCCATATCGAAGGTGGACTTGCACACCGAGCAGAACTGGCGCATCGCTGAACTCTCTGGAGCCATGGTTGAATGATCCGATCCACGAGATCCGGTTGGAGACCGGCCGGACCGGTTCTGGGTGTCAGACGTTGCCGGCCTCGAGTACGGCTCGACAACAATCCTCTGCGCTGTCTTTTTCCATGTAGCGCATGCCGCAGACGATGCAGCGATGGGGCCCGTCGATCCGCCCCTCCGTCTCGGCTTTCTCGATCAGCTGCTCGTACTTGACGAACGGCTTTTCCTTTACGAGTGCCTGATCTTTTTCCACCACCGATTGTCCTCCCTGCAACATCGTCCCGGATCCTTCCGGGAACACAACCACGCGATTCATGTACGGCATCCCCATTCTGGAGTTCCGACCCGAATCCTGCGAACACTCGTTACGAGGGAGTGTGTCAGGGAGCGTGCAGGCCAACAGAGGGCGCAGCATACTGATTCGGCCACAACGCGTCAAGCCACTGCGGGTTACGTCAATGCGACTCGCCCAGGGTGGTCAATTTCCTGTCGATCAGGCGAAGATCAGGTGAGCATGTCGAGCGCACCGGTGACATCAGCAAGCAAGTCGTCCGCTTCTTCCACGCCGACACTCAGGCGCACCAGGCCGTCGGTCACGCCGATGCGGTTGCGATCTGCCTCGGGTACCGCGGCGTGCGTCATCGAAGCCGGATGGCAGACCAGCGACTCCACTCCACCCAGGCTCTCGGCCAGGGTGAAAATCCGGAGTTGTTCGACAAACTTCTGCGCGCGGTCGAGCGACCCCACGTCGATCGAGATCATGCCGCCGAAGCCGGTCTGCTGCTTGCGTGCGATCTCGTGGCCGGGATGGGACTCCAGCCCCGGGTAGTAGATCTTCTCCACGCCGGGGTGGGTGGCGATGGCATCGACCATCTGCCGGGCATTCTCCTCATGCTGCCGCATGCGCAGGTGCAAGGTCTTGGTGCCGCGCAGCACCAGCCAGCAGTCCCACGGGCCGGGTACCGCACCGGCCGCGTTCTGCAGGAAGCGCACCTGCTCGTGCAGTTCCTCGTCGCTGGTCAGCAAGATGCCGCCAACTACGTCGCTGTGGCCGTTGAGGTACTTGGTCACCGAGTGCATCACTGCATCAGCGCCGAAGGAGAGGGGTTTCTGGAAGCAAGGGCTCATGAAGGTGTTGTCTACGACCAGCCTGGCACCTTTGGAGTGAGCCAGGTCGGCCGCCGCCGCGAGATCCGTAATCTGCAGCACCGGGTTGGTCGGCGTCTCCACGAAGAGGATCTTCGTGCGCTCGGTGAAGGCGTCCTCGACCGCGTTGAGATCACTGGTATCGACGAAGTGAAAGCCGAGCCCGTGTCGCTTGAAGACCTGGTCGAAGACCCGGTAGGTCCCGCCATACACGTTTTCCGTGCATACGATCTCGTCACCGGCCGAAAGCGTCTGGGCCAGGGCGCTGATGGTGGCCAGGCCGGAGCCAAAGGAGATCCCGTGCGCCGCGCCTTCCAGTGCTGCGACGTTCGCCTCGAGCGCCTCGCGCGTGGGATTCTGCGTGCGCGCATACTCATAGCCCGTGTGGTCGCCGATAGCGTTCTGTCGATAGGTCGAGGTCTGGAAGACCGGTGTCATCACCGCGCCAGTGCGCGGCTCAGGCTGCTGTCCGGCATGGACGCAATCGGTACCGAAACCCATGGTGTTGCTTTCCTCTCTGGGGTGACCGGGCTGTGGACCCGGACATCGTGGTCGAACCACCGGATCTGACGCCCGGGTCGCAGGTCGTCGTCTGAAGATGGGGTATGGGGCGCAAGGGGCCGGGGCAGGCTATCTGTTGACGTGTATCGCCGTCAACTGGCCTGCTTGCGCACTGAGCCGCGCGAGGAGACGAGCAGCTCGCCCACGGTCCGGATCCCGAGCTCGGGCGCGTGATCGCGCACAATGTGCAACAGAATCTGCGCAGCCGCTTCCGCGTCACAGACTGCCCGATGGTGCTGGTCGAGATCGATGCCGAGGCCTTCGGCCAGGGCATCCAGGCGGTAGCTCTCCTGGTCCGTGAGCAGACAGCGGCTCAACCGCACGGTGCAGAGCGTGGGCCACCAGGGCTGGTGGATACCCTCCGCCTCGAGCCGCCCGCGCAGGAAGCGCTCGTCGAAATCGACGTTGTGCGCCACGAAAATACCGTCCCGCAGCACGTCGACGATCTCCGGCGCCACCTCGGCGAAGCTGGGCGCATCGGCCACGACGCTGTCGTCGATACCCGTAAGCTTGCGGATCCAGACCGGGATGCGCTGGCCCGGATTGACGAGGGAGGAGTAGCGGCGCGTGATCCTCAGGCCTTCGATCACGACGATCCCGACCTCGATCACCTGGTCACGGCGCGGATTGCTCCCGGTGGCCTCCAGATCGACTACACAGAAGCGGGCATCGGCGAGGTCGAGGTGGTGGAAGCGCGCGCCGATCAGGTCCCAGGTCCCGTTACGCGGCTCCTGGAAGCGCCGGTCGCGACGCAGGACCTCGCGCAACAGCTGCGGGCCATGCCCGTTCTCCAGCCGCGCGCGGGGAAAGAGAACACGCACGAGCTCATTGGAGGGCACCGGACGGTCGACTTCAGAAAAATAGTCCAAGGCGCGGTCGCAGAGTTGGGCCCGCTCTTCCTTGGCAAAACGACGGTGCAGCACGAAGCCTCCGCGCGGGGTGCGGGCCCTGGTTCCGGGTCCAAAGAGACCAGTATTTTACCACATGTCCACCCCGGGGCGGTGGTTAGCAATTGGTCAATTGGCGGACTCGATGCCCTCTGGCAACGCGATTTCAGCCTTACGGCCATAGCCGATACAGAGCAGGGAAGTCTCTGTAAACAACGCCGGTCGACTTCTGTCCCGCCCGCCACTGGCCGCTTCGGTGGTCACCACGCTGTTGGTCTGCGAACGGAGCAGACCCAGCAATGGGATGGCCGGGCTCATCTCGGCCCGCGCGCGCAGCCTGGTGCGGATCACGAATACGCCCGCTGGCTCGCTCAGCGTCTCGTCGAGCAGGACCGCCTCGCGCACGATTGCCTCACCCTGCACGACCGAGTCGGGCAGCGCGTGGCGCTCGACATTGGGCGCAACGAAGGGGTCGGTGAAGTGGCGCTGGACCAGCGCGCTCCGCTTCAGTGCCTCGACATCCTCCTCCACCAGACCGGCCTCCGTCGACCTCACCACGCGCAACAACGCATCGAGGATCTGACGACCGGGCTCGAGTTGATCGGGGTCGAGCGCGATGTAGTCCAGGCCTGAAGATGTCTCCATTCCCAGCCAGACTTCGCGATCAACTGCGCGCAGGACCGTGACGGTAAGTGTGTCGGTCACCTGGCCATACTCGTCGACCACGCTGGCCTGGTAACGCACCCAGTCACCGGGCACGAACTCGACCGGTGCCAGGCCACGGTTCAGCCAGGAGAAGACTTCCTGCGCGCCTGCACCCGCAGGAACAATCAGTAACGCGGCAACCAGTGCCACGATACACAATCGCCCGGGGAAACTCCCCAGGCGACGCGAGCGACGCAGCTCAGTGCGCGATGCGTTGCCAGTAGCTGTCATAATCGAAGTCCGGACTGTTCTCGCGATCGTGGCAGAGCACGCAGGACTCACGCGCCGAGGCCAGCCACTCGCCCTGACGATCATGAGCAGTGCCATAGCCATGACAGGCCTCGCACTGGACGTTGGTCAGGCTCTCGCGACCGGCTACCGCCGGGTCGGCCACCTGGTCGTAACCGTTCAACCAGTCGAAGCCCACCACATGGCAACTCACACACTCCGGATTACGATCCTGCCCCTTGGTCTGGAGGGTGTTGAAGGCACGCGCATGGGCCGACTTGGCATACTCGCGTGCCTGGTCGACATGGCAGCGCGCGCAGTTGTGCACGCCGAGGTAGCGCTCGGCTTCATTACCCTGGCCGCGTGCGTGCGTGAACGACACAGCGGAAGCGAGCGTGCCGTCACCGTTCTCTTCCTTGAAGGCATCGACGCGATCACGGATCGCGTCGATCTCCGGTGCGTTGTTGTCCAGCGCGTGCACCGTGACCTGGGCATCCTCGATACCATTGCCGGCACCGAGCACCAGATCGAGCTGCCCCACGTACTTGCCCTCGTTGTTCGCGGCCAGCAGCAGGACATCCCCATTTACCTTGTTCACGCGGCGATACTGCCGCGCATCCTTGGATTCGATGCAGATATCGATACCTGAGCCGGGACCCATCGCGGTCAGCATCTCACGCACAGAGGCGCTGGGCATCTGGGCGAGGAGTATCACCAGATCGACCTTGTCGCGCATCTCGGGCAGATAATGGTCGAGCGCGTCACGCGGGCTGTCCATGGTGAACTGGTCGGTATCGGAAGTCATGGTGACGATCTTGTAGCGCGGTGCGATCACCGAGATCACTCCGAGCTTCACGCCGCCGGACTCGACGATGGTCCAGGGTTCGAAGAGCAACTCGCCCTTGCCATCACGCAGGTTCGCACTGATGAACTTGAAGTCATGCGCGCCCTCGATGTTACGCAGGAACTCGAGACCGTAGTTCAGGTCGCTCGGCCCCACACCGAAGACGTCGTAACCGAGCTTCGCGGTTTCCTCGCAAAGGAACTCGGTCTGCCGCAGTTCGGACTCGCGACGTGTGCCAAAGAGACCGCCGCCATCAATCGTGACAACGTTGTCGGCAGCTTCGTGAATGCGCTTGTATAGGGCAGCCCTCCGGGCCAACCCGCCTAACGGCCGGCTCTTTCAACCACACGGGGCGATCTTGCCCCCCACCGACCCATGGTAGAGAATGGTCAGTTCGGTCGATGCCTGCGCGTCTGCATCGATCCAGCTCAAGGGGAGCATGAGTACTGTGCCCATCAGCGCGATGCCCATGAGCATCACCCTGTGGCGCCAGTTTGGGGCGCGACCGGATTCGGTCATCGTTGCCTCCATAAATCAGGGATGGCCTTCGAGGTCTCACCGGCAAAGAGGCCGGGTGCAAGAGACTAGCATCGGGCGTGCGCGCATCGCAATCGGGGTGGTCTGCTTTGACAGCTCTCTTACGTGTCTCTTGGGTGTCTCTTGGGTGTCTCTTGCGCACGGCGAGCTTAAAACGCGACGGCGGGGCTTGCACCCCGCCGTCAACGATGGCTGACGGGGATCTAGCGCTTGTTGACGCGGTCCTTCAGAGCCTTGCCGGCGCTAAACGCGGGCACCTTGGACGCGGGAATGTCGATGACCATACCGGTCTGCGGGTTCCGACCCTTCCGACGCTTCCGCTTCCGCGGCTCAAAAGTCCCAAAGCCGGTGATTTGCACCTTCTTGCCACGAATCAACTCGCGCGAGATGATGCCCGTCTTCGGGTCCGTATCGAACAGGCACGAGACGATCTCCCGCGCATCCTTCATCGTGAGGTCCGCCTTGTCGGCGAGGGCCTCAGTGAGCTCACCTTTGTTCATGAGCTACCCCCTTTCATGCCGCGTTCGTACCCGTTTCACATGCGGGGTGTCAACGTCCAAATGCGGAAAAAACCGCGCCACTCCGCTGAATACTCAACCCTAGAATCCACCGTAGCCAGAGCCGAACGAAGACTGTCGGGCGCGGTCACCCCGGTCCAGTCGCAGGTCGGGGATGTCGGCGAGATAGAGGCTGATCCCGAAGTCGTCGCCGTCGGCCAAACCACGGTTGAACTCCAGATGCCAACAGTGAAGAGGCCGCGAAAGGCGCCAGAACTGGTTAGTGAATTCGCCCGCAACTACATCAAAATTGGCTGAATAACTGAACTTCCACGCTCCTGGCAGCGAAACAGACGCCCGTGTGCTCATATTCGTTCGCACCGTGGAATTGCCATCGAAGTCCCTGCGACGGTCCAGCGATCCGCGCAGGTAGAGCTCCCAGGGGATGACGTTCTGGTCGCCCCCGTCCAGCCACTGATCCAGCTCCCGCCGGCGCTGCTCCTCCTCGTAGCGGGGATCTGAGGGGTCGAGCTTGCCCACGGCCAGGCTGTCGACCTCCGGCGCATCAAGCTCCGCCAGGAGGGGGTTCTGCGGCTCCTCGCGGATCAGCTGGTTGCCACCCAGATCCAGCCCACCGCGCAGGCGCAGGTCGGAGGCGAACACGGTGCTGAGCACGTCAAAGTTGTAGGCGTCGATCTGCTGGGCCACGCTGAAGCTGATGGCGTCGGTGATTCCGGGCCTCAGGTAGACGTTGCTGCTGATGTTCGACCATTGCTGGCGCCCTTCTGCCTCCGGGTTGAGGCTCGTGCCCAGGTTCCAGCGGATGAACTGCTCGAGCTTGCGAACCGCTTCTTCTTCCTCTTCTGCAGGCTCTTCGGGCTCGTCGGCGGCCGACTCGGCCGGCGTACGCTTGTCCCGCGTGTCGGCGATCTTCAGCGAGATCTCGTTGCCGAGGTTGAATCCGAAACTCTGCGACCGGTCCTGGTGACCGGCAATCCCCGGTCGCAAGTTCCACGAAACGGCCGCGATCATCTTGTGCTTGATGCCCCTCAAGGCGCCGATGTGCGGGGCAAAGAAACCATAGACATCCGTCGAAGCGACGTTGCTGATGTTCAACGCCATGCGGTTGTCGCTGCCGTCAACGAACTCATCCTGCGAGGGATCGCGAATGGTCTCGTCGATCACCGAGCTGTCGGGAGCAGTGAACTTGATGTAGCCGAGCTTTTCCGAGTTCGTGTAGACCCAGTTATCCGTGAAAGTCGCACCCGAACTGATTCGGAGCGGGCCGACCTTGTCCGGCGCCCAGTTCAGGCCATAACGAAGGTTGCCGCTGGCGGCATCGGACTCGAAGGCCTCGCGGCGCTGCTGGTCATAGCGGGCCGAGTAACCCTGCGACCATGTGAAGTCGCGCAGGAAGTTCGCGGCCAGGTTGTTGCCCGGGCGTTTGGTACCGCCGATCACAGGGCCGGACTTGAAAGACAGGGCAAGCGGGACGTTGAACTCGGAGATTCGCGCGTCGTCGATCGGATCGCCGTCGTCGGCGTTCGGGAACTGGCGGCGCGTGAAGGAGAAGTTCACG
>Ga0164313_10000778_pt1 | contig 26751 bp, 18 predicted proteins | sample GuaBasSedimGuay4_FD_113735 | JGI IMG/M metagenome (GOLD analysis project Ga0164313, IMG submission 113735) | Subseafloor sediment microbial communities from Guaymas Basin, Gulf of California, Mexico - Guay4, Core 4569-4, 0-3 cm | ecosystem: Environmental > Aquatic > Marine > Hydrothermal vents... | reverse complement strand
GATCATCTACTCCAGTGTCTTCGCCTATGTAGCGGTTGGGATCACCCACATTGGATTGCCCGGGCTTACCTGTAGCCTCGACACGTATCACACGCCAGCCGAGTTGGGCAAAACGCTGTGTCGCATACGGTAGTGTAAGCGCCTGTTCTAAACTCAATATTGTTTTTCGCTCAATCATTAATTACTGGACACCTTCTCTTTTGAATACTAATTATTTTTTCTTCAAATATTCCTCGTTAAGAAAAGTACCTGAAGACACTGATTTTAGTTATTATTTAATTTCACTCATGTTTTAATTCAACAGTAATTCTTACATCCATTAAAAGAATATCGGCTCATCAAATTCTCCATACTCGTCCTTTAGCACCTTTACGATTTCTCCCACAGTAGCATATTCCTTTACCGCGGCAATGATTGCAGGCATGAGATTCTTGTCGGCCTTTGCATCCATGCGCACTGCCTCCAGCTTCTGTGTTACCACTTCATTATTTCGTGTTTCCTTTATCTTCTTCAGTTTGAGAACCTGTTTCTCTGCTGCCGCTTCATTGTACTGATGGAAGTCTACAGGTTTGGGATCCTCTTCATGGCTAAAAATATTCACGCCCACTTTGGGCACTTTGCCTTCCTGAATGCCCATTTCACGTTCGTACGCCTGACGTGAAACTGACTCCTGAATTTTGCCTGTGGCTACTGCATTCACAATGCCACCCCATTCATCCACCTTGGTCATCTCGTCCCGTATCTCTTTTTCGAATCGGTCGGTAAGTGCCTCCACGTAATAACTCCCTCCAAGTGGATCGACTGTATCGCAAATCCCCATTTCATGGATCATGATCTGCATCGTGCGCAGGGAGATTTCGGCGGCCTTTTCTGTCGGGATGGTGTAAGCTTCGTCATAACTGCACAGCGCCATGGTCTGTGTTCCCGAAAGCGCAGAGATGAGGGCATAGTATGCGCTCCGGATAATATTATTCTCAGGCTGTTCCTTTGTAAGGCCACCCCCGCCCCCACCTGCGATCATGCGCAGCCAGCAACTCTTGTCGTTTTTGGCGCCGTATTCCTCACGAACGATCCTGGCCCATAGACGCCTTCCGGCCCTGAACTTTGCAATCTGCTCGAAAAAATTGCCGTAGATGTCAAAATTATATGATAGCCGCGATGCAAAATCGTCAATGTCAATACCTCTTGAAAGCGCGCTATCTGTATAAGCTTTGGCGATACAAAATGCATAAGCCATCTCCTGAACCGGATTTGCCCCACTCTCGCGAATGTGGTACCCACAGACACTCACTGGGCTGTATTTGGGTACATTTTCAGCACAATACTCGATGGTATCTACTACAAGTTTCACGGACTTGTCGACAGGAAATATCCAAGTACCCCTTCCGATGAATTCCTTGAGAATATCGTTTTGCGCTGTTCCTCGAAGTGTGTTAATGTCGTAGCCTCTTTTTTCTGCCATGGCGAAATACAGTGCCATGAGCACGATAGCGGAGCCATTAATTGTCAGTGATACAGTGATTTTGTCCAGGTCGATGCCCTCGAAAGCAGTTTCAAAATCATCAAGCGTATCCACGGTCATACCCACACGGCCAACTTCACCCAGGGCTGCGGGATCATCTGAATCAAGACCGCATTGAGTTGGCAAGTCAAATGCTACATTCAGGCCGGTTTGCCCATTTTTTATCAGAAAGTGAAATCGTTCATTGGTCTCTTCGGGGGTAGCGAAACCCGCATACTGGCGAATGGTAAAAGGCCGTTTGCGATACATCGTCTTATGTATGCCCCGCGTAAAAGGGTACTCGCCGGGCATTTCATTTTGAATGTCTGAATCTTTAATATCATCGGCGGTATATATCGGATCGACTTCAATCCCGGATTCCAGATAAACTGGTTTTACATCCAGATCTGCGGCCTTCTTTCCCGACTTGCTCACGGATGGCGCTGTTTTAATTTCACTCATGCCTGCACGTTTAGTGTATTAAAAAATTCCACAACTTCGATCACTCTTGTACCGGTGGGAAAAGCAGCTGTTGCACCTAACTGTACAAGTGCCTCCACATCACCTGCGGGGATATTGCCTCCGATGACCCATGGAATATTCAGGGCTTTGTCCGTCATCTCCTCATTCATTCTATTACACAGGATCAGGTGTGTGCCGCTCAGGATGGATAGGCCGATCACGTCTACGTCATGCTTTTGAGCCATGCTTACGATCTCTTCGATGCTTTTCCGAAGGCCGGTATATACTACGTTGAAGTCTGCATCTATCAAGGCGTGGGCGAGTACTTTTACGCCAACGTCATGGCCGTCTAATCCTGGTTTTGATAAGAGAATTTTCATTTAGTTTTCATTGCTTAATACGATTACTGAGGCGATTGCTCCCGGGCCACCGATGTTGTGTGTGACGCCGGTTGTTGCCCCTTCTACTTGTCGGTCACCGGCTCTGCCTCTTAAGTGCGCAGCCACCTCCACTACCATCCTCACACCGGTTGCACCTACGGGATGGCCACATGAGAGAAGACCACCGCTGACATTCACAGGAGTTTCTCCACCCAGCATTGTGGCTTTTCCTCTTATCAATTCTTTTGCTTCTCCCTTTTTGCACAACCCTAAATCTTCGTACGTCAGCATTTCCACTATCGAAAAACAGTCGTGGACTTCTACAAGATCGATCTGGTCCATGGGGTTGGTAATACCAGCCTGAGTGTATGCCATGTTTGCGGCATTTTGAGTTGCCTTAAAGGATAGAAAATCGTGATGTGGATCGAAGAAAGGAAGGTCCCATCCCGTCGAGATAGACAAGCCCACTCCATGAATGTAAACCGGATCATGCCTTGTCGGATCAACATCGTCAGCCCGCACCATGATGACACATGCGGCACCGTCAGTGGTAGGGCAACTATCCATCACCGTAAGTGGATCTGCCACCATCGGCGATGAAAGCACCTGGTCGAGTGAGCATGCCACTCTGTGGTGTGCCTTTTCGTTCAGGGTTCCGTGGTAGTGGTTTTTGACAGAAATATTGGCAATGTCCTCCCGCGTGACACCATATTCGTGCATCATGCGATTTGCATACACGGCAAAAGTCCCTGCTGCCGTAAATCCCTTTTGGTAATAAGGATGTGAAAGCTCTACCATCATCTTCACGATGCTGTCTTGTGGTGAGCGATCCCGGAGCTTTTCAACTCCCAGCGCCATGGCAACGTCGCATTCACCAGCTTCTAGTGCGTTAGCCGCATTGCGGATGGCATCAGCACCCGATGCACAGAAATTGGATACGCGTGTCACCGGAATATCATAAAGGTTTAATGGCTCCGAGAGGTCCATTCCACTGCGCCCCTTAAAGACCCCGATTTCCGGAAAGGCGGTTGAGAGCCACGCAGCTTGTACCTCGTCCATAGCTATTCCTGCGTCCCGGATAGCAGCCAGCCCGGCCTCGCGTACAAGGTCGTCGTAGCTGTGCTCAAAGAGCTCACCGAATTTTGTGACTCCCGTGCCTATTATTGCTATGTTTCTCCTTTCTTTCACTTAAGAATCACGTGTTTACTATTCTACATTTGAAGAAATAATTCGGCTTCGCATCATTCTCCATCATCTTTCGGAGAACCAGGCTCACCCTGTCTCCGATATTTATTATTGACTTTTCATCCTGATACATATCGTCCGTCTGCTGGACCGTGATGCGCCCGCCGCCATCCAAATCGACCACAATCATATTGATGGGAGGAAAAGAACCCGGAAAATAATGCTCGCTTGTCCGTGAATACACTGTTCCGGTTTTTGAAAGTTGTTTTTCGACAAATTCAGTGCCTTTGCAGTGATTGCAGCGGGCTGACTTCATGTAGTAAACAGTTTTACACCCCCTGCACTCAAAACCTTTGAGATATTTGAGTTGATCCTTTTCACGCTCCTGGATCATCTCAGATGAAAACATTTCGATGCGCTTATATCCCTTGCCTTCGAAATTACCTTGTTTCCGAATGGTGAGATAATCCTGATAACTATTTATAGATTTTCGATCCTTGGTCTCACTTGATAATGCTTGCGCTTTCTCTGCCACATTAATTGCAATAACATTCGAACCATTGTTGTAGTCGATCAGTACGGAAGTCCCATGCACATTTTCCATGGCACTTACCAATCGCAGAAGGCCATGTGCCACACCACAAAATCCATATTCCGGGATCAACGTATCAGGCGCCAGTTGTTTTTGCAAGTCAAAGCCCTGCGTTTTTAATGTCTTTAAAATGAGTTTTACATACGCAGAGTTGATGACTAAGCTATCGACATCTTCGGGGGTGAGGTTCGACAATACTGTCTTCATATTGCTTTTAAATCCAGCCGTTCGAGCAAATCGAGGGTCGTATCGGGTTCTCTCTCCTTTGTAAACAAACTCTTCTGCAACAGCTTCGGAATAAGATGCCGTATTCACAATTTCAGCGATGCCATTGTCCTTCGAAACGATCATAGCAACTGCGCCATGACCGAAAAGTGTACGCGCCTCCTTGCCGATTGAAGGGAAGCTGATATCAGTTGCCACGACTAGTACATTGGCATGCTTGCCACTGCTGATCATCGTGTCTGCCAGTATCAGCGCGTCTGTTCCAGCACGATTGGTTGTGCCCAAATCGAGTGCCGTAATGCCCTTTGGGAGATCCGCCAAATCCGCCAGATAAGAAGCATGATACCTTTCCTTAAATACGGGGGTCGTAGTTGCAAAAATGATGGCATCTACTGATTCTAGATTATTGCTTTTAGATTTTAGAACTTCGATGGCTGCATATGCGAGTGTGATGATGTCTTCATCTACGTATGCAATGGAGTGCTTGTTTGCCCTGCCTTTTGGGTGAAGCACATTGTCCGCAATTGTGAAACTCGGAAAATAAACGCCGTATGATTTAATAAATGCCATTCAGTTATTATGTGCGTTCAAATTTCATGGATTTGTATCTTGACTTAGTCATTATTAATTTTAAATTTTGAATTCTTAATTTTAAATTAAAAATTTACTCCCTAGATCTGTTCAACTTAGAGCCCCAGTTCCTTCCCAATATTAATCTTCAAAATCTCTGACGTTCCTCCCCCGATTAGCGTAAAGCGCGCGTCGCGTAAATAGCGCTGTTGAGCGTATTCAGTTGCATAGCCGTATGACGCCAGAACTCTTGATGCCGAATCACAAATGGCATTTGCAGCTTCCGAAGCGTAAAGTTTCGCAATCATGGCTTCCTTCATCCGTGGCAGGTTTTTGTCGCTCAGGGTAGCTGCGTAGAAAACGTAATGCCTGGCCGTTTCCAATTGAACAGCCATATCGGCGAGCCTCATTTTCACTGCCTGAAACTTGGAAATAGATCTTCCAAATTGCTCCCTTTCCTTAGAATATTTCAATGCATCTTCGAAGGCGGCAGTCGCGACTCCGACAGCAAGTCCGGCTGTCATGATGCGTATCTCCGCAAGGACCTCCTTCAGGTATTTGGTCCCATCACCCAATTCACCCAGTAGGTAATTGCGGGGAATCCTGACGCTGTCAAAGGTCACTTCGCAAGTAACCGAGCCTCTCACACCAAGTTTATCAATGTTCTTTCCAATGATTACACCTTCCAGATTGGTAGGCACGAAGAAGATAGAAAGTCCATCCGTAGTATCCGTTTTGGCCAGTACTGTAAAGAAGTCAGCCACTGGAGCAGAGGTTACCCACGTCTTCTGTCCGCTCAGTTCAAAGCCAGTCTCAAAGACTTTTGCTTTGGTTTGTAAATTCATGAGATCACTTCCCGCATTCGGTTCGGTCATGCAGATACCCCCAATTTCTTCGCCTTTCAGAGCTTTTTTGAAATGCTCAAGTACTTCCTCATCCCCCAGGCGATACAGAAAATATGTAGCCATCAACGACTGCATTGTAGTTGCCATGGCCAGAGAGAGCGAGCCTCTCGATAGTTCGATAACCGCCAGGATATATGAAACGGCATCCATATTTGTTCCACCGACATCCTCGGGATAGCGCATCCCGAAAAACCCCAGATCAGCAACTTCCTGGAACAATTCTGCGGGAAACTCCTTCTTCTCATCTATCTCTTGTGCCTTGGGCACAACGCGCTTGTCCACAAACTCCTTGAAGGTGTCTCTCGTTGCTTTCTGTATATCGTTTAAATCAAAATTCATTTTCTCTTAAATTCAATATTCCTCCAAAGGCATCCTATATTCAATCACATCAAAATCAAAAATCCTGCTCTCCATCACTTCAAAAAATCAAACTCTACCCCCTCCCCTCGCTCTCAATCAGCTCTCAGTAATCACAGCCATTGCTTCTATCTCAATCACTGCCGGATGATCGAGCAAATCCACAACGAAAATCATACTCATACACGGGTAATGACGCCCAATAATATTCTTCCAAATGGCTCCAAGTTCTCCGCGCGATTCCAAATACTGATCGCGGTCTTTGCAGAAGCACGTCATCTTGCAGATATCTTCTGGCTTGCCGCCTGCTTTCTGTACAATTGCTACAATGTTTTTCAATGCCTGCTCAAACTGCGGGACGAGGTTTTCGCTTACAAATTTCTCCTCCGTGTTCCATCCCACCTGACCTGCCAAAAACAGCGTTCTCCCGTTTTGCGCCAGAATCCCATTTGAATATCCCTTTGGTTGTGGCCATCCATCTGGCAATATGACTTCGTGTTTCAGCATTACATTTACTTTTCAAAATTGAAACCGGAACTGACAAGTCAGTCCGGTTTCATTATTACATCATTAGTCAATCTCAGGAGTATTAAGTAGTGCAAGCGAAGCCTGGATTTCCTCATCCGTTAATTCATGCTCGACAATTTTACCCGCGAAGTAATCTTCATACGCTTTCATATCGAAATTGCCATGTCCGCACAGATTGAAGAGTATTGTTTTTGACACGCCTTCTTCTTTGCACTTGTTGGCTTCAGCAATAGCAGTAGCAATACCGTACGTGGCTTCCGGCGCAGGAATAATCCCTTCAGTACGGGCAAACGTAATTCCAGCTTCAAAGGCCTCTGGATTCGTATGTGAAGTAGCTTCAATTAAGTCATCCTTGAGAAGCTGACTTACCAGAACTCCAGCACCGTGATAACGCAGACCACCCGCATGAATTGGGGCAGGTACAAACGTATGTCCCAATGTATACATAGGGAACAATGGCGTCATTCCAATCGTGTCACCGAAGTCATACCGGAAGACCCCGCGTGTCAGTTTTGGACAAGACGTAGGCTCAACCGCAATACAACGAATATTTTTTCCCTCTTCGAAATTCATCCTTAGGAAAGGGAAACTCAAACCTGCAAAGTTGGAACCACCACCGAAAGGTGCGATGACAATATCCGGCATATCACCGGCCTTCTCCATTTGCTTGACCGCCTCCTGTCCAATAATAGTCTGATGGAGCAGGACGTGATTTAATACGCTTCCCAAAGCATATTTGGTATTCGGATCAGAAGCTGCGACTTCGACCGCTTCTGAAATTGCAATTCCAAGTGAGCCGGGTGAATTCGGATCGTCGGCCAGAATTTTCCTTCCCGCTGCAGTCAAAGTTGACGGCGATGAATGCACTTCCGCTCCCCAGGTATTCATCATGACCTTTCTATAAGGCTTCCCATCATATGAGACGCCTACCATAAATACTTCACACTCAATACCGAAATGATTGCATGCAAAACTCAGGGCACTTCCCCACTGACCTGCACCTGTTTCTGTTACAATCTTTTTAACCCCTTCCTGGGCGTTGTAGTAGGCTTGCGGAACAGCCGTGTTAGGCTTATGAGATCCGGATGGGCTCGCACCTTCGTATTTGTAGTAGATCTTTGCGGGAGTATCAAGTGCCTTTTCCAGACCATAAGCCCTGTAAAGTGGCGTAGGTCTCCACATTGTATATATATTTCTCACCTCGTCCGGGATTTCAATCCATTTTTCCGGACTCACTTCCTGCATGATCAATCCCATCGGGAAGAGAGGAGCCAATGCTTCTGGCCCGATAGGTTCCCTTGTCCCCGGATCAAGTGGAGGCATGGGTTTGTTGGGCATGTCTGCCATGATGTTGTACCAGTGTTCCGGGATTTCATTTTCTGACAAAAGAAATTTTCTCGTCTTCATAGCGTATTGATTTAATTGTTAAATATTCTTTCGCTGGTGGTTAGTGTTTTCAATATCGACTTTCATTTCGGCGGTAAATACGACTCCGTATTCATTTTTAGCTTGCTCTGGATCCACAACCTGATTATGAACATCTTCCTCCACAGTTGCAGGGTCACGCTCCAATGGGTTTCCAAATCCTCCCCCTCCTCCTGCAATTTGTGTATAAATTGTATTTGCAGGTATTCCCTCAATAAGGTCTTTACTCAATGGCGTGTGATTTTCACCATTCGGGTAAGTCAGTTTGATACTGTTTAAAACACTTCCTTTCCCTCCAAACAAGCCGTAATTCTGTTCGACATCCCCATCCCCGAAGACCACCATGGTGGTATCATCCCCTCCGAGTTTTATAATTGTTTCCACTCCCAGCCCTCCGCGCCACTTTCCTACACCGCCCGAATTAGGAAGATACTCATGTTTAAGGATCTGATGCGGTGTTTGCTGCTCATACATTTCATAATCCTGATCGAGCAATCCTCCGGAGGCATCTATCATACCGATATGGTCATACCCGTCATTTCCCTCAAGTGCTCCCGAACCACCTTTGAGGCCCATGAAACAGATGTCGACATACTTACTTCCCGTGCCTGGATGCAATCCGGTGAACAGGGAACACAGCAGATGATTCCATCCGGCAGTGACCTTTTTGGGTATCGCTGGTCCCAACGCTTTAAAAATCGAATCAGCCACTTGTGGACAGAGGTGATTCCCAAATGTGGTTGCTTTCGGGTAGGCAGCGTTTAAAATGTTTCCTACGGGAATAATGTACTTCAATGGCTTGAGCATCCCTTCATTGTGAGGAATATCAGGATTAACCATTTGCAATAATGTGAGTGTAATCGCCGAACAAGACGAAGTATATGTCCCATTCACAAAGCCGTTAGTCTGATCACTCGATTCAGAAAAATCGAATGTGATATCCTCGTCCTCTACCGTGATATTTGATTTGATCTCGAATTTTGACCCTACATGTTTCCCATCGTAATACACCATGCTGCTGCCGCTGTACTTGCCGTTTGGAATAGCCGCGATTTCTCCACGCATCATCTTTTCTGTGCTATTAAACAACTCTATTTTATGCGCTTCGTAGGACTCAATTCCATACTTCTCAACCAGTGCCTGCAAGCGTCTTTCTCCCAGCGAACAAGCTCCAATTTGCGCCTTGATATCTTCCTGCACCATCGTTAACCTGATATTGGCAAAAATCAAGGCCCACACATCTTTTCGCAACTCCCCCATTTCGTAGATCTTAACCGCTGGAATGCGAAGCGCCTCCTGCCAAACCTCTGTTGCATTTGGGTTATAACCGCCCTGTACTGCACCTCCGATATCAGCCTGATGGCCTTTGGCTGCCGACCAGCCCACGAGGATTCCTTCAGCAAAGATCGGCTTGAATACAGCCACATCATTATTCTGGTTGCCCATGCTAAACACATCGTTATGCATCACTACATCACCGGGATGGATATCATCACCGTACTGCTCAATAATCACCTTGCAAACCGGCCCAAGCGAAAACGACAAAATGGGCAGGTTTTCAGTCTGTTCAAGCATATTCCCGTGCGCATCATACAAACCTGTAACGAAATCCTTCGCCTCACATAATATCGGTGAGCGCGTCGTCTTCGTTAGCGATATACTCATCTCATCCGTAATGCTTTTGAATGCACGCTGGAATATTGATAGTAGTATTTTGTCTATAGGTGTTTTGTTTTTCAATTTTGAATTTTGAATTCTAAATTTTAAATTCCTTTACGTCTTCCTGGTATGATAGAATCCCTTCCCTGAGATCTCATTCCATGCTCATGACACATTAATCCATATTTATAATTATTCATTCTTATCTATTATTTCCTACTCCTATCGACTAACCCATATTCATAATTATTCGTTCTTATCCAATCGCACCTATCTCTATTGACTCATCCGAATTTTAACGTCCCTCCAAATAAGTATCACCGCTCAGATCGAACATCATATTCATCAACTCAAATTCCACTCCCAACCCGCTACTTAAACAACATCACCAATAATTCAAAATCCAAAATTCAAAATTTGGAATTAACAACCTCATGCTCCTCACCCAAAACCACAAACCCATCAGGCATCAAATATTTATTAAACACAACAAAAGCCCCTTCAACCCCTGTTTCACAATTGTAACTTTCTCCCAGAAAAATAGTCGTATTCACTTGCTCGATGATCGCGGGACCTTCAATTCTAAATCGTCCGGAAAGCCTGTCGCCATCATAGACAGTCACCTCGCGCATTTCATCAACCTCCGGAATATAGGCCGCTCGTTTGCCTTTGATGGCCGACTCAAGTGATGTGACCGCATCTACCGTCTCACGTGACAACGAAGGTGGTTTTTCCGTGATACCGATCGCACGCAAACGGATATTGATCACTTCCAGTTCAGTGCCTTCGTCACGTAGTTCATAACCAAACTGTCGGTTGTGCTCGCTGTGAAATGCCTCCGCGATAGCATCAAGATTTACATTGAGGACATCTTCCATTGAAACCTCAAGTGGCACTTCATGATATTGGCCCTTATATCGAAGATCCAGCGATGGGGAATATTTAATTTTCTCCTGTGCAATGCCTTCTTCGATAAGTGTGGTGGCGGCCTCTTCCTTCATTTCGTCATAGAGATTCAGAAAATGCGCATTATCGATGAGAGAAAGAGATGTCATATACGAACGCACGAAATCATGTTTGAGATCACCAAGAAGCATGCCCGCCGCGCAGAAAATTGGAGCTACATCGGGCACTACGAACATGGGAATTTCCAGTTCACGGCATATTTCTCCGGCGTGAATCGATCCGGCACCACCAGCACAGATCATGAGAAACTCCCTTGGATCGTAACCTCTTTCGACACTCACTTCACGCACACCCTGCGCCATATTCATATTGATGACCCGATACATCCCGGCTGCTGCCTCATGCGCATTCATATTCATTGGCTCTCCGAGGTTTCTTCCTGTCAGATCTGTAGTTTTCTGTTTATTCAGTTTGTATTTACCTCCGGCAAAAAAATCAGCATCGAGATATCCTAGCAACAGGTCAGCATCCGTACAAGTGGGTTGCTTGCCACCCCGGTCATAGCTGATCGGCCCTGGCAACGACCCCGCGCTTTGCGGCCCCATCTTGAGCAGCCCTCCACTGTCGATCCAGCCAATGCTGCCACCACCTGCACCAATTGTAATAATATCCAAAGTTGGCAGAGCGATCCGGTATCGATTGATCTCGCCATCCGTGCTTGTTACGCACTGTCCGTTGACCACAAGCGATGCATCGAAGCTCGTACCACCCATATCCATGGTAATACAGTTTTCATATCCAAGTAGCTCAGAGTAATATGCTCCGGCGATAGGTGCTGCAGCAGGGCCTGAAAGTGACGTGACAGCAGCTATCTTGATGGCTACTTCGGGCGTTACTACTCCACCATTGCTCTGCATAATGAGCAGTTTTCCCTTAAAATTCAGTGCTTTGAGTTTGCCGAGTAGCGATCTCAGGTAGCGTTCCACAACTACTCCGATATAGGCATTCACGCATGTCGTACTCACCCTTTCGTAGAAGCGTACTGACGGCAGCACTTCATAAGAACCACAGATATATAACCCCGGCAATTGCTCCCTTAAATAGGTTGTAGCCAGCTTTTCATGACTTGCGTTCAGATAGGAATTCATGAAGCAGACAGCTACTGCCTCTATCCCAGCATTTTTAATTTCCTGAACAATGACATCCAGCTCATCCGTATTCATTGCTTTCAAGGCATCACCATGCGCATCAATACGCTCATCCAAGGTAAATCGATATTGTCGTTTTACAATCGGCTTTACATTTTGGTAATGGTTGTTGTAGCGCTCTTCCCGAATCCCTCTTCGCATCTCCAGGGCATCCCGAAATCCCTTTGTTGTAACCAATGCAGTCTGAGCACCATTTTGTGTCAGGAGAGCATTCGTGGCGACCGTCGTCCCGTGAACAATAGTATCTATCTGCTCAATAAAATCAATCTCTTTAATATTTAATTTCGCAGCTAGTTCCTTGATTCCGGCAATAAATCCAACCGATGAATCTTCGGGCGTAGATAGCGTCTTATGCATGACCGACGAGCCATCATCCCCAACGAGGAAGAAGTCGGTAAATGTGCCGCCAACGTCTATGCCCAGTTTATACATATTGCTCGTATTGATTTATATTGATTTCACAGACACACATAATTGATGCATCAGGCGATCTGCAAAATTCCTTTTCATTATTTCCTTCAACTGTGTTTAAAATCAGCTTTCGCTCTCGGTCCATTCTTCTTAAAATTCTCCAGGCCAATTTTCATATCATCTGTCAGGATGCATTCTCCAAACAGTTTGGATTCCAACTCAAGAGCCTCATCCAGCGGTAACTTATACCCATCATAAATGGCACGATTCATAATCTCATCAATCTTCTTGCTCAGATGACCGATATCCAGATTCGTTGGTTCATGGGTCGAACCATTACTTTTCATGGAATCCCGCAGAGGTACTTGCCCACTCGCCAATTGATTTGCGAAAGCAACAGCATCCTCAAGCAGGTCGCCCTCAGCTTCACGATCAATCAATCCGATTTCGGAGGCCTCCTTGCCCGAGACGGGACGTCCAGTGCGTAGAATCTCCGCAGCGATATCAACTCCTACCAGTCTCGGCAAGCGTTGAGTACCTCCAGCTCCTGGAATAAAACCCAGATTCACTTCCGGCTGACATGCCACAACCCGCAATCCCTTTTTGGCAATACGCGCCGTACAGGACATTGCCAGTTCATTTCCACCCCCAAATGCGAATCCGTTAAGTGCACAAACTATCGGCTTTTTACAATTCCCGATATCATTCAGAAAGCCTTGAAACGTGTGTGAATTATCATATCCCTGATCCGGAGTTTTAAGTGCGGCAAGCATGTTTAAATCAGCACCAGACACAAAGGCTTTTGTTCCAAAACCAGTGATCACCATGGCATCGATATTTTCATCAGCCTCGGCAATTTGCACTTCCTTCTTCAGCTGTGCCAGAACATTCAGGTTCAGGGCATTCAGGACCTTTGGTCTGCGAATTGTGAGTACGGCTACCTTGTCCCGTGTATTTCGCACAATATTCGAAATCTCCCAGCCGCCATTTTGTTTTGCTTGCTCCAATGATTTGGGGAATGGAAAGTCAGTATGCTCCTCACACCACTCTTTCACCAAGTTGTAGCTTTCTTCAATTCCGGTTTTATTCATTAAAGTGAATGGAGCTGCAATCACAAGTGATATTTCGGTAGCCATATCGAGGTCATCGACATTTGTAATACCGAGATCGATGATATAGCAGGCCAACGCGAAATAACCACCCAAAAACTGATTTCGCAGCACCTTCGCTTTTTCGTCCGATACTTCGACCTCTTCACCTCTTTTGGCCGTATCCCATTTTGTGCCCGCCGCAGTAGCTTCCTGCAAGGTTTTTGGTGATCTAAACCATTTGATATGCGACTCACGCATTTCTTCCAATCCGTGATTTGTTATTGGATTGCCCCCCGTAAGGTTCAATGCCGTAAAAGGGCCAACACCCTGTCGCAAGGTATTCTGCGCCATTTTATCGATTTCCTTAACCGTGCCATATCCCTTCTCAAGACATAGAATGGCGAGCTCGCACAGGCCTTCAAAGATCGGGTCGATGGCGTACCCGTAGCTGCTCTTCACTTCAATTGGCACCTTGCCTATTGCTTCATACAGGCTCATGACGTTCTCTACTAATCCTGGATCCGTGTCCACACCGGGCACAACCTCCACAACAGGATTTCGCTCGGCCGGAAAGAAATAGTGCGTAACCATTGTACGCCCTTTATTCGCAATGTTCCTGAAGATCACTTCCGGTTTCATGTGCGAGGAGTTGGAGAAAAACAGGCAATTCTCATCCGTAAACCCTTCAACTTGACGGAAAATAATGTCCTTGATCTTCTCATCTTCCGTTGCTGCCTCCACGACAATATTCGAGCCGGCAACATTACTGTAATCACTTGTGTAAGTGATGCTGTTTTTCATTGCTTCAGCCATCGCCGGTTTGAAGGCGCCGGTTTCCACACCCCTATCTATTTTCTTCCCGATCTTGCCTTCTGCTCTTGTCAAAGCATCTTCGGAGATATCGATGATCACTAATTTGACATTGTTCTTCCAAAATACTTTTGAAAAGTGAAGACAGATATCAGGCCCAATCTGACCTGCTCCTATTACCGTTATTTTCTCTATGTCCAGACCTTTATGATTAAAACCCATTTTATTGTTCTTAATGATTTATTAAACAAAAAAAAGAGGGACTACCGCCCCTCATCTCAACTGCGGTGTGTGCCAACTATCAGCTTTCAAAACTATCCGGCCTTTTTATATTTAATCTTAAATCCATTTAATGCTACAATTTCTCCCCATGCTACCAAGCCAGAGGTTTCGCCTCCGTCTTTTCTGATTTCGGTGTCATTTTACTCTCAAAAGTTGCTTTTGCGATCAAAGCGGCACCCAATGAAACAATATGTTGCGACTCGTCAACACTCACGATCTCCATGTCAAATTTTTCTCCCAATATCACTTGCAAGTATGGATGCTTTGCGATCACGCCTCCAATCATAACAGTTGGAATTCCCGGATCCAGTCTCATTTTAGCCACTTTATTAGCGACAGACAGGTAGATACCGCGGGAAATATCCTCAATAGGAATCCCATCGAATATCCACTTCATGATCTCTGTTTTGGCGAACACGGTACAAAAGCTATTCAGTTCATTTTCATAATCCGAACTCTCAGCCAAACGGCTCATTTCACCCACCTCGATTGCAGCTTTCTCCGAAATTTCCGATAAAAACGCTCCTGTACCTGCAGCACATTTATCGTTCATATAGAATTTAGCCACGCGACCATTCTCATCACAGCGTATCACCTTGATGTCCTCTCCTCCGATATCTATAATATTCTTCTCTCCCGGGAAATATTTCGCAACACCTACTGCCGCACAATTAATTTCTGTCTTTATAATGTCTGAATCTATGAAGTGCTTTCTACCGTAACCAGTTGCACAACTGTACTTAATGTCAAAATTTGATTGAATCGCCTGCATGATCTCCCTGTGGGCCAACCTGTTTTTATTTAGCGTTTGGAGCATATAGCGGAAAGCCACATCACCGTTACAGTCGATCACAGTAAATTTAATGTAGGCAGAACCGAGATCGACTCCGAGAAAGCAATCTCCCTCTTTGTGAACCGTTGAGTCATTTTCATTCCTCACCATTCCTCCCTCAATAATCTGTCGATTTTCCAATCCAGCCGCTCCCGGCACTCTTGCGACGATATTCTTGTTCGTCATGGCTTTTACCATATTGGTAAATGACAGGTTCAGTGAAGCACGCAGGTAATGCTTCTTGCCGTATTCAACTATTTTTCCATTAAAATACTCTATCTCTGTTTGTCGATTATTGATAAGATCCCCGGCCAAAGAAGGAAAATGATCACCGCCCTTTTTCAGATAGCGGATACATTTTCTGATAAAATTATCTGGAAATCGAATTTTCTCAGCTTCAGCTACAGCCACTGCTTCATTTATAATCTCTTCGATGAGTTCCAGCGTTTCTTCATCAGCCATTGCCTCAGCCATCGTCAACCTCCCCACACCGCACAAAGCGCTTAAGGACGAATTGAGAATTGTTTTTTCCCAACTTCTCTTTACAATGTCGAATGACTCAACATTGATCGTATTCAGTCCAACGCTGTTTAAAGCTTCAGCAAGTTCCTCGGCTTCCTTTCCACTACTATCGTCTATAGAACCGATATAGTTAGGCGGTGTGAAAAAAGTTACCTCTGTGACATTCGGGGCACTGATGTTTCCAGCGTAATTGATTACCATGCGCAGGATGGTCGAAGCATCAAATACCGGGAGGAGCAATTCCTCCACATCGATTCCGTTTTGAGCGGAAACAACAGTCAGTTTCTTCGGGTTCGACCTGCTCACTTCCTGTGCCGCGTCGTCAATCTGATAAGACTTTAGTGCGAAGACCAGGTAATCAAAGTCTTCGACCATCATTTCTTCAATAGATCCGTACACTTTATCGAAATGTGTAACAGTCTTGAAAACACCTCTGAGTGTTATGCCATGGTTCTTAATCGTATTGAGCTTGATCTTGTTTCTAACACAGATTGAAACGTCCCAACCGGCCTCTTTCAGTTTAACAGCCAGAATCATCCCAACAGGTCCCATGCCGATGATACCAATTTTCTTTACTGCTATATTTCCCATGTCAGTCATTTGACAATGCTCTCTAGTTAATACGCGTATTTGCTACTCTCAATTTGTTCGATAAACGTTTCTATTTTAGTCACACTCTGCCCCTCCGAAAAAAACCTTAAATCACATAAATCTCCTTCGATAACCAATGTTGGTATTCCCATTTCTTCCTGCAATCTCTGTGGTAGTCCAAATTTTGCATTTGAATTATTGAAACAAGTTTTTGAATCGTGAAATATGACGCCATCTATCCGGTAGAGCTCAAACCAATTCCTGAAGAACTCTACTTTAGCTTTTTCGCTTCTGTTGATAAAAATCTTGGTATAGGCCAGTGCGGAAGATTCGAAAGGGTTAGCTTCATCAAAGTCATCAAATATCCAGCTGTTGCAATAAGTAGAAGCCACAACGGCTGTGTTGTTCTGAATAAACAAATCTGCAAGCGTTCTTAACTTGCCCCAGATGGGCATTCCATCCCAAAACATACGGCAACTCTCTTGCTTCAAAAATCCAATCCCATTCAGCACATTTTCTTGGAGCTCATGCAATAAGGCTTGATAGTAGTCCTTTGCTATCTGTGTGCCCCGCAAGACAACAATTGGGCCCATATGGATAGTCCCATCAAAAAAGCTCAGTGGTGCCGGAGTTGCTCTAGCTGTTTGCAACACTTGCTGCCATAATAGCGTAGCTTCTTTGCTCAATTTTAATACGTCCCTGAATTTATCGATGTCGAATTTATTTCCGGAAACCTGCTCACAGAAAGGAATGAGTCTTTTAAACTGTTTTGTTACGAGATCCACTTCGTCTTTCCCCACCTCATCCAGGTACCTTGGAGGATGAATCCCCACAATGGGACACTTGTACTGATCGGCAAAAAACGTGAACCAATCTTCAACCTCCCGGCATTGATTCGTATTGTATACGATTAAGTCCGGCTTGGGAATCCCGTCCAAGCCGTAGTGCTTTTTCAACGGAGTATCTTTACACAGGAAAGCACCGATATCCGCCGTCGTATATGAGCACACATGTCCTGAGTACCCATATTTTACAGCTGTTGGAATGTAGTCAATCACTGTGCGGGTGGCACCCATTAACGCCCCGTGGTTTTCGGGAAAGTACACTTCAAATCCAAAGGACCGCAACAGTTCAGCCGGTCCCACACTGGTGCACCAGGCTGTTTTTTTGCCCTTTCCAAAACTCAGAAAGTGATCCTTCATCACTTGCCTGAGCACCTTCGTTGTTTTAAGTTGATACAAACCTTTTATTTATTTATTATTTCCTGTTATCCAATTCGATCATATATATTTCTTCATCCACTGGCACGTCATCTCCGTACAAATTCTTCAAATGGTCCTTGTATTTTTTTACGACATTCTTTGGAGCTACTTTCATTGATGGCGTCAGTGTATTATCATCCAGTGACAATTGACCATCAATTACGATCGCCGATTTTACCTTGGCAAACTTTTGGCCTATCGCATTGTTGGCGTCGTGCAGGCATCCATTCAGGCATCGCCCCAGTTCATTGATATTTCGAGGACAAAAACAGCCACTGCGCGGTGTGATTTCGTAATCAGGATGCGCCAGAAGTTTTTTATTGGGAAATATTAATGCTACGGGATGCTGCTCTCCACTACCACTCACAATAGCGTAGGATACATAGTGGCATTTCATCTCTATCGCCTTTTCAAGGTCAGTCGGTACAACCTTCTCACCGTTGGAAAGCTTGAATATGCGGTCCTTTCTGGATATGAGTTTTAGACCATTTTCTGTGACAACACCAACATCGCCGGTTCTGTACCAACCGTCTTCAGTAAATGTATCCCTGTTGGCCTCCTTATTATTGTAATACGACACCATGACATTTGGCCCTTTGACCAGTATCTCATCATCGTCAGCTATGCGAATACTTACACCGGGAATAGGCTTGCCAACGACTCCTGTCACTCTTTTTAGCTTTGGGTCGGTCAACGTACAACAAGGAGATGTTTCTGTCAACCCCCACCCTTCTATAACAGTTATTCCTCTTTTTTCAAACTCGTTTGAGATGCGTTCGGGTAGGGACGCTGCCGCCGTAAAAATGAATTTCAAGCCAGAGTTAAAGAACATATCCTCTGCGTCTTTGCTCCCTTTTGTGAGCTCCACCAACGACTGATACACCTTTGGTACACTGAAAAATACAGTGGGCTGTACTCGCTTCCAGTTGTCCATGATAGACTCCGGATCCTTGCCATAGCTACTCTCCAGTGAAATCGTGGCTCCATGAAACAAGGCAGTAAAGAGTTCAAATATACCTCCGAAACTGTGATGCCATGGCAAATACGACAGAAACCGGTCATTCTCATCCAGATCCCAGACAATATCCAGACCAGCTTGTTGAGAGAGGATATTTTCATGGGTCAATTGAACGCATTTCGGAGTTCCCATTGTCCCCGACGTGTACATATTGAGGCAAATAGAATCAGTGGCAATCTGCAGATCAATCTTCGATGTATTTTCTGGATTATCCTTCAGTAATTCTGAAAAAGGTATGAGGTCCGGAAAGCGATCATTCTTTACTTCATCAAATACAATTATTTCTTTAAGGTCAAGGTCGGCACCCAGGTTATTTAATTGCTGATCACCAGCTACTGCCAGAAAATCGGCATCCGAGTGAGCAATAAGCAGCTCGGCAGTTTCCTGCTTAAAGTTCGAAAAGATAGGTACTGCTATACCTCCGGAAGCCATCACCGCGAGTTCAAGTTCCAGCATTTCCAGACGGTTCCTTGAGAAGAAGACCATCTTATCTCCTTTGGCAAACCCCAACTTGTCTAAATTACAGGCTACATTCTCAATGTCAGCATAAAATTCGCTCCAGGTTATTCCGTGATACTCGCTGTCCTTTCCTTTCTCCTGATAGACAATATGGTCCGCAAAAATATCCTGATTACGATTTAGCAATAACCCAACATTCTGAATTATCTCACCTACTTTAATATCTGATAATAGATCTTGCATTTATCTTTTATGACTTATGTTTTCCTTATCTGGAAGCGTCCCAAACATAAAATCCCAGAGTCTTGTTGACACACCATGTGCGACATACGGATTTTGATAATGATGTATTGCATGATTTTGCCACAACAAGCGGAAAGGCTTGTATGTTGGCATCTTAATAATATGTTGAGCATAATGGATTGAGATATATACGACATAGCCAGCCATGAAACCCGGAAAAAAGGAAAATGCGTATGTCCCCATAACCAACCAGTACACCAGCAAAAACATCCCTGACAGCACAAGCCCCGGTATCGGTGGCATGGCAAGCCTGGTTGGATCTTTCGGATGCTGATGGTGTATCCCGTGAGCTTTGTATTGAATTTTGTACAAAACCTTCGAGTTGGACTCCGTGTGGTAAACGAAACGATGGATCATATACTCTGCAAACGTCCAGAACAGAAATCCACTTACCAATAAAATAACAGCTGTCGTCACAGGGATTGCAAAATGTGTGATTCCATACCAGAACAAGAAACCATTAATGGCCAAGTGCATTGCTACCGGGATGAAAATATGTGTCCTTGTTAAGCTCTCAAGAAATTTGTTTTTAAATAATGGCGCAGTCAGTTCTTTCCGAATCCTCAGATGTTCGGGCATTTGAACTTCGCCTCTTTTATACGCCAGGTAGTTTTTTACATTTTGTTCCATTCGCTATATGAGTTATGTGAGTTATTTAACTAAACAAGGTTTAATGCTGCTTCTTTCTCAATTAATTTAAAATGCCTGTAGCCTCCCCACAAGGCAGCTCCGATGGCCCCGGAATAGATGGCATCGGGGTGTGTTACGATCTCGAAGTGATTTCTGTTTTCATCAGCCAGCTCTCTAACAGCGTCTACCATACCCTTATTCATCCCCATGCCTCCTACTAAAACGATAGGCGATTCAGCTTTTAATTTTGCAATTAGTCTGACAACTCGATTTGCAATGGAGAGGTGTATTCCTTTGATAATATCCGGTGTCGAAATGCCCCTTGAAACAGAGTTAATGACGTCAGTCTCCGCTAATACTGCGCAGATTCCTGAAGGCACTTCGGGCGTATCAGACTGCATTGAAATATCTCCAACTTCGTCAATTGCCAATCCCAGGTATCGGGAGATATTCTCAATGAACTGGCCAGAACCCGAGGCACATTGGCCCGTCATCTTGTAATCCATGACACGGCCTCTTTCATCAATTTTAATGGCCCTCACGTACAAGCCTCCCATATCCACAACTGTTCTTGCTTCTGGCACGAAAAACTTCCCACCCCTGGAATGGGATGTCATGCTATAGAAGTGGCCTCTCTTTTTGGATACCATCTCTCCTTCACCGGTCGATGCCAGATACACGATATCCTTCTCATAGGACAGGTTATTCTTCTTTAGCAAAAAATCTATCAGGTCAACTGCCACCTCAGAAGGATTGCGCCGCCGTATTTTTTCACACTTCTTATCCACCAAAACAGGGCTGTCGGAGTACTGCATGATGACGCCTTTGACATAACTTCCTCCCACATCAATTCCCATTGTATATATCTGATCACTATTCATTTCAATGCGTTTATTTATTATCGTTATTGATTTTCATTATACCTATACTGCTTTTGCAGCTTTACGTTTTTTAGCCGGCAGGTCCACTTCTATATTCCTTCTGGCGAACATGGCTCCTCCGAGTGCTCCCATGAAAATGGAGTCAGTATGGATATTCATGACAATATCATCGCCATAGCTTTCAGCTACCATTTGCCCGACGTACTTCAAGACTGCCTGGTTACGTGCTACACCCCCGGTGAATGTAAACTCATTGCGCACTCCACCGGATCTGGCCAGTAATGACATGGCTCTCATGACGATTGCCTTGTGCAATCCAGCCAAAATATTGCTCCTTTTCTCACCTACGTTAAGCAGCTCTCTTACTTCGGCGCCGGCAAATACCGTACAGGTTGAGCATATATTTGTCTCTCTGTCTGCCTCCAGAGCTTCAGGTCCCAGTTCATTTAATGAAATATTAAACTCATCGGCGATATACCCGAGGTACCGTCCACAACCTGCCGCACACCTGTCATTCATGTGAAAACTGGTGACCAATCCTCGACTATCGACTTGAATCGCTTTTGTGTCTTGCCCTCCTATGTCTAGCACGGTTCTGGTATCTGGAAAAACTGCATGAGCCCCAAATGCATGACACAGGATTTCAGATTTGATACAATCATCCGGAAAAGGCAGAAGTGCTCTGCCATATCCCGTACCTACCATATTGGCAATGTGAATTTCCTGTCTTGCAATATCTCCGATATGCTGTTTTAACGAGTCCTCTGCTTGCTTGTAATTTCCCTTCAACAGGTTCAGTTCAACGTCAAAACCAAGGCTTTCGCCAGCCGTTGATTCTTCGGCTAATCCATTGTACTTCTCATCCAGGATATCCAGGGCTTCATACACCAACTTCTCAAAGTCATACTTGACCATCTCATTTTCAACGGGCGTAATACTCTTGTCATAAGCCAATAGAAGAGACTCAAAGAGCTCTTTATCAATGAGCTCAACTTCCCTGTTGTACCTCTCGCTCACGATATCCCTGAAAAACTCATTTTTGGTAGCAAGATCGCCCTCAACAAAATCATTTCTGATCTCCGGCACGATTTTATCCATGATGTTCCTGATATGATCTACAACGAGGTCTTTGGATTCCGTCCGCATGGTACTCGCCGATTTCAATAACTCTTCAGTGAGGCGGTCGACGCGGTGTTTAAATTGAAGGTATTGGAAGACTGCACGTGTATCCGCAATATATTTTTTGAATTCCGGTTTTTTAGCTATCTCAGCTTCCAACTTTTGCGTGAGCAATGTAAAACGTGCATCATAAATTGCTTCCAATTTTGCAATATCTGCTGCCACCTTGTAGTTTGCTCTCGTATTGGTAATTCCTCTTCCAATAATCTCATCTTTCTCATTGATGATGACCGCTTTGGAAGTCGTAGAACCCAGATCTATCCCCAAATAGTATTTACTCATGATTCGTATATTATTATTGTATTCGTCTTTTAATCTTGTTCTATCAATAGTCGTTGCTCAAGCATCTCGAAAAATGACTCAAGCCGGTTTTTAATATTGGAATAAGAAAAATATCGTGGATCTACAAGGTCGGTTTCTATAAATCCGACAGGTATCTCCAGCCGTTCTTCCAGCTCCCGCATCATCATCAATTGACCTGCCGCAAACGAATTACAACTCTTGATCGAGTTAGTCAGATAACCATCGGCATGGTACTCTGTGATGCACTTCTCGAGCAGATTAATACGCTGTGGAAGATTCAGGTTTGTGTAACAATTCATGCAGTACTCGGCCAGAGTTTCCAGCGGATGCTCAGAATCGTGTCTGAAACCATAATCATACACCCCACCAACCTTCGTGTAGGAGGAAGCCACAATGACGGCCCCCCGATCATAAAACAGCTTCCAGAACTCCCTGAAGCTCGTCCAGTTTGGCGGACCTTCTACAACGAGTCTGAACTTCTCTTCCTTCATGACTCCTTCAGGAGTGATCGGTCCCAGTCCCTTTGCAATTCGCTCCTGAACCTCCTTGTAGAGCTCCTTATAATAGTCGACCGCTTCCTGTGTTCCCCTGAAACCGATATTGATGGGTCCGATATAATATACACCGGCAAAGTAGGCATCGATTGGAGATGGTCTGTGCTTGGTAGAGTCAAATATCTTAACGATCCAATCCTCAGCTTCTGCCGAAAGTTTTAGGATCCCCTTGAGTTTTTCCTCATCAAATTTCTGTCCCGAGACTTCTTCCATTTTGGGAATCACCTCCTCTTTGAGCTGCTTCACCATGTACTCGGTCATTTCGGGAGTAATGGTCGCATCCTCCTGGTATGGAGACTGGATCAAGGCGACAGGAACCCCTGGATATAGTCTCTCCAATGTCTCAAACCATTTCATAAAAGTGAAACAACCGGTATAACTCAATAAGAGCAGGTCCGGGTCAGGGAGTTTTTCCCCTGTGGGGCCGATATTCCCTTTAATCATCATGCCCACATCACACTTCACATAGGTACATACATCTTCTGAGTGCCCGTGACGCTCTGCCTCCCTGATAAATTCACCTGATTTTTTCCGCATCCCGGATTGCAAAGCATTGATCTCGGGATATACAGGCAGCATATCAAACGAACGGATCAATTCAGAAAGGTTTCCGGGAATAAACGTGTAAACCACTTTTTTGCCAGATTCTTTTACTGATGCCAGATCCTTAAATAATCCTGCGATCATCTCTTTCTGGATGATCATGCTCTTTTCTTTTTTGACTTCTGTAGACATTTTATATGGTATTCAGAATCGTTTTTTAATTTTTATCAAACTGCCACGGGTTCATCTTCCCATAACTTGATCGAGTCGGAGAATGCCCCAACCTGTTCCTTGATCACTTTAAACTGTCCTGTGTTTTCACTGTATTGAATGCCGATATACCTGATTTTTCTATCGTCGCAACCTTTCTGGAGAATCGGGCTATCGAGCAGCGCGGGGTCACAAAAACTCGGTGCAGCGAAAATGACGCCATCTGCCTTTCTTTTTTTAACCAAATCCGCGAGCCGCCCCTCTTTTGGGTTGTCCACGTCATAAACTGATGAAGAAAAAGGGCTTCTGCTGATATACGCTTCAGCGAGGGCTTTCAACGGATTACCAGATGCATCATCCACATCACCCTGAATCCAGCGCGACCCAATCATGAAATCGTCATCTACCACATAGCATCCAGCCATTTCTATAGATTTGATCAATCCAACGGGTGGCTGTTCGCAAAATGATCCAGAAACCACAACTTTGATCCTGTCTTGCTTGACTCCGATATCTTTCTGAAGGTGATCATGCACAGCTTCCAGAATTTCATTGTGCTCTTCAACCGGAATGACCTGACCCGCACGCACAATATGATATAAGTCCACATTGGTCATTCGCCAAGGATACTTTTGGCGGAGATCGTAAATCATTTCCAGCAACCGTCTGTTATGATTGAATAGCTCAATGGAGTGGTTGAGTTTTTCTGTAGTGACCCTCGCGCCATTTATCTTTTCAATGTACTCCAGGATATGCTCCATCTCTTTATGGTAGAATTCACCGCCGATATGTGACTGGAAATTCTGTGGCAGGTCGAGATATTTCACAAATGTGCCCTTCTGAATCACCTTGAACATCCCTGAAAGATTCCTTATCACATCACAGATTGCGGGAAAAATGAATCCATCAAAATCATTGAGGTTATCGTCAAGCGCCATCTCAATGATGCCCCTCGGGATATGGCATATGTATGACTGATAGTATGCATCACCCTTTATGATTTGCTTTCTGTCACCTGCACCCATGATACCCACTGCCAATCCATTGACGGCATGTATAATCTCCCGAGGAATATAAACAGGCATGTATCCAACCAGTACGCGCCCCTCCTCTTCTGCTTTCCACTCCTTTGCATGGGTGAAGTTCAGATCAAAGGCTAGCTCCGTGCATCTTTCAACTATAGATTCTAACGATTTCATATATTTTAAATTAATTCACTCACAATTATTCTCCCGAAACACTGTCGTTATCCAATTATTGAGTCGGTGAATGAAGTATGACACCATCGAACCCTGAGTAAAACTCAAAGGTGGGCATCAGCAGAGCGGATTTGAGGAATTGACCAAACGCGTGATCGCAGGTGGTATTATGACCAGTGGCACAAGGCAGATTCATCATCCCGATGAATCCCACCACCACGGTCAGGAAGGAGCAGATATATATTCGCACAAACCATAAATCTATATTAATACATCATCCATACTCGATAAATCCTGTCGCGATAAATTTATCAAATGATCAGGTACAAAACGATGATCTATATCAGTGCGCAAATAAAATGCCCTGTACACATTAGAACCAGATATTCTCTACGATTCAAGCATCAATTTTCTGTCTCAAATATATATCTTGCTGCAATTATCACAAACGGATGAATGCCTGTCAACTCCCTGTTTTTCAAGGCCTAATGAGACCGACACATAAAGCACAACATGAAACTCAATATTTGTTTTTGGTCATCTTAGAGCATTTCTTCCCAGCTCTGTTTTCACCTCGATGAATGTTGAAATTGTGCTTTTACAACTCGAAATGGAACTATGCTATAAAACATACAATCAGAGCCTTTACAACTCTATCTTTGCCTCTTAATACTGCAATATGCGGGGGCTTAATAACACTGTATCGTAAAGACAAAATAGTTGAAAAATGGCAAAGCAACATTCCTTTCATATTCCTGTAATGGGAATCGGGTTTACTATCGACACTCCACTCAAAGTGTCACAATACGGTATTGATTCTGTCATCTCATTAGTAGATGATATTCTGCTCGAGAAGCTGAGAAAAATGTACTGTGACATATATGAAAAGCCGTATCAGGAGATTTCAGACAAGATTGAAGATTTCAGGGCAAAGAGGATTACCTCCTATCTGAACCTGATCAATGAACTGGCAAGAGAGAAGTTTGAATCGTTAAAGAATATCACCGCAGAAAAGCGTACAGAGCTTCAGAACTACCTGAATATCCTTCCGGACAATTCTACCATTAAGCAGGAGTTCAAAAAACTCACGACCGGATATTTTGATATTAACAAGGTCAAAAAGATGATCCTTGACAACCTGTCAATGGGGAGTATCGATGTCAACATCATGACCAAGGTTGATAAAGACAATTACATTAAGGGAGAAAAGCTTCCGATTGAATATAATGATGCGCATGCCGCTCTTAGGGGATACGCAAACAGTGACCTCGAATCTTCAATCATCCTCTCCGCCGGAATGAGTCCGCGACTGTATGGATACATTGAGCAATTCGACGACTTCTTCCCGGACGAGGAAGGTCGAATTAAAAAGAAAATCGTGCTAAAGGTCAGTGACTACAGGTCTGCCTTGATCCAGGGCAGGTTTTTAGCGAAAAAAGGATTGTGGGTTTCTGAATACAGAATAGAGTCAGGTCTCAATTGTGGTGGACATGCTTTTGCAACAAACGGATTCCTGTTGGGGCCTGTATTGGCAGAATTTCAAGAAAATCGCAGCGACCTCATTCAATCGGTACACGATACTCTCATCAAGGCGCTTGGTGATAAAAACCGGAACATTCCAGAATCCGCCCTCCCACTCCTTATCACTGCACAAGGTGGTGTGGGCACAGCAGAGGAACACCAGTTCCTGATCGATCATTATCAGCTCGACTCTGTTGGCTGGGGGACACCATTCCTTCTGGTTCCTGAAGCAACGACAGTAGACGAT
>Ga0164313_10000777_pt1 | contig 26763 bp, 21 predicted proteins | sample GuaBasSedimGuay4_FD_113735 | JGI IMG/M metagenome (GOLD analysis project Ga0164313, IMG submission 113735) | Subseafloor sediment microbial communities from Guaymas Basin, Gulf of California, Mexico - Guay4, Core 4569-4, 0-3 cm | ecosystem: Environmental > Aquatic > Marine > Hydrothermal vents... | reverse complement strand
CTATTTATCTCCAGCCCCTGCCCAAAAGCAGGGGCTTTTTTTATAGCATTTTTCAGAGTTCAGAATTCCATATTTCCCAGGCTTTTTCTGCCTGTGCCTGCAACATGATAAGCCCGTTACCGCAAGCGGCTTTCCGTTGCTTTGCTTTTATCAGGAAGGGTGTTTCCGGTGGGTTATAGATCAAATCAAATAAGAGGTGGGCGGAGGACAAATGCTTATAGGGAATTTCAGGGTATTCATCCATGTACATGCCCATCCCCAGGGGGGTGGTATTAATGATCAGTTTGTGTGAATGTATATGCTTTGCAGTAAGACCTGAATAAGTGATCTTTCCCTTCCCTGCTTGCCGTGAGACAACACTAAAAGCAATGTCCAGTTTCCTCAGTGCATATGCCACGGCACGGGCAGCACCACCGCTGCCCAGAATGAGCGCATCCGGCTTTTTTGAACCGACCATGCGCAGGAGGGCAGTGGCAAAGCCATCCACATCCGTGTTATAGCCTTTGATATGCCTTTTTCCGCTATCCAGGGTAATCTCCAGGGTGTTCACAGCCCTGATCTTCCGGGCTACATCATCAAGCTCATCGCAGTATTGGATGACATCGGTTTTGAATGGACTGGTCACGCTTAATCCTTTCAGACTGGGATAGGTATCGAGAAGAGGTATCAGCCCATGGATGTCTTGCAGGAGGAATCGCTCATAGCGGGCATCGATATCCTCAAGCATGAATTTATCGGTGAAGTATTTCTCCGACAGGGAATGGGAGACCGGGTTGCCGATCAGTCCGTAATGATCCATCAGGCTTTCTTTTTGGCCAGCAGTTCGGTGACCCATATACTGATGATGCCCAAAAGTATACATGTAATGGCGATCCAGAAATCAGTGCCAAGTTGATCCGGCAGGTAACGGGAGTAATGTGTGATCACCTTTTCTCCATCTTTCATGATCAATTCCCCGCCTGTATTTGTGAGGTATTCTTCTTTTTGCCAGGGCCATAAGATACCAACTGATCCCAGGATAAAGCCTGTCAGAATTGAGATGGTCTCATCCCGGAAGCGTTTAAATACCCAGGACAGGATGTGTGCGAATGCTACCAATCCAACGGCAGCCCCAATAATCACGGGCAGAAGGACGCCAAAATCACGCTCGTTAATGGCATCAATGGCCACCAGGCGGTAGTTACCCATTATAAAGAGGATGAAGGAACCTGATAGCCCGGGAAGGATCATACTGCATATGGCGGCTACGCCGCAAATCATCAGGTAAAAGAAATTATCGTTCTCCTGGCCTTTGCTCAGGAATGAGATGAGGATAGCAATGGCGGTACCAATGATGAAGGTAACCACCACCGCAGGCGTGACCTTACTGATTCTTCTTCCTACAAAAAACACGGATGCCAGCACCAATCCAAAGAAAAATGCCCAGATATATACCGGGTATTCCCTGAATAAATAGTCGAATAGCCGGGCCAGGCTCACTATGGCAATAAATATACCTGTTGCGATGGCCAGCAGGAAATACAGGTCGGTATAGCGGGCAAATTCACCAAATTTTCCTTTCAACAAAAGCCTGACCGCTTTCAGATCGAAAGATTTTATGGCATTGATCAGCCGTTCGAAGATCTCTGTGATCAGGGCAATTGTCCCTCCCGAAACTCCGGGAATCACATTGGCTGCCCCCATTGCCATGCCCTTCAGCATCAGGAATATGTAAAACTTGATTTTTTGCATTGTCAAATATCTAAAACGTATACGTAAACTGCCTTCTGCCTTCTGCCTTCTGCCTTCTGCCTTCTGCCTTCTGCCTACTGCCTACTCTCTACCGCCTACTTCCTCTTATCCACCTTATGCATCTCTATCATGCTTACAATTTGGGTGTCTTCCTTCAGGAGCGGCATATATTCGAATATCTCGGTATGTTTAGCGAAGTCGATACTTAAGGCATTTTCTATAGTGGCATAGGCTTCTTTCGTCTTTCCCTGTTTTATCAGGTACACCGCCTTACGGTACATTATAGATGCATTTCTCGGATCAGCTTCAATGCCTTTGTTAAGTAGAGCAATACCTTCATCAAGGATGCCTTCCCTGGTATAGAGTTCAGCATAATCTACCCACACATCAGGATTAAGCGGATCCAGCTCACATACCTTCCCGTAAGAGAGCTTGGCTTTGTCGTGAAAGCCTGCCTTTACCTGTGTGTCACCCAGAATGTACCAGTATTCAGGGTTGATATCTTCAAGTTTAATGGCCTTCTCCATAAACTCGATGCCTTCCATGGTATTTCCGAGCTCGTCTTTGGCGATACCTGCTCCCATCCAGGCTTCCGAGAGTTTGTCGTCCACATCAATAGCTTGCTGGTACTCTTTCAGCGCTTGCTCGTACTTTTTCATCTTTTCATAGCACTCGCCGATATAATAGTATGTCATCGCCTCGGGCTCTTCATGCTCAAAGGTTTCCCGATATACCCTGATGGCTGCCTGGTAGTGATCGAGATTGGCAAGGGAGTTGGCTTTATTAAAGTAAGCAGATGAGAAACCGGGCTCGATAGCGATGGAAAAATCATAGGCTTCAACAGCCTTCTCATAGAGGTCCAGCTGGTTGTAGGCAATCCCCAGATTAAACCATGCAGTTTTAGAATATGGATAGCTGCTAAGGAACAGGTCGAAAAAATCAACCGCTTCCTCCAGCCTGTTGTCAATCTCAAAACAAAATGAGAGTTCATAGATGGCCGCATCGTGCATGGGATTGATCCTCAATACCTTTTTCAGGTATTTGATGGCCATGGCATAGTCGCCCATGTTCTCGTATTCGAAAGCGATGCTGATATATATATCGTCGGGGTCCTCACCGGCTAAAAGGGCCTTTTCATACTCCCGTACGGACTCTTTATATTGTTTTTGAAAACTGTAAAGTGAGGCTTTGGTATAAAAAATCTCTGTATTGGCGGGCTCTATCTCTTCCAGGTCGCTGAGGAGCTTGAGGGCCCTTTTATATTTACCCTGAAGCATCAGCAGCCTGGCCCTTTTCAGATGAACCATGGTGTTACCAGGATACTGTTCCATAGCGTAATGTACGGCAGTCTTGAGCATGCTAACCTCATTGCGTTCAAAGTAGTGGTCGATGATGGCCTCAAACTGATCGACATCGAAGAAATAAGTTTCTTCTTTTTCGACCATTTCCTCAAAACGCTCAATGAGCTCGTCTACATTGTATGGCTGAAATTCTTCTGTCATGGATTGCCTTATAATTCTGCTTATTCTAACGCGACAAAAATACGGATTTTTTTCATCCCGCATAGCTGTATAATTGAAGGTGCACTCTTCTGATCACTGACTTCTGTCTTCTTTCCATATCTTTGTCGGAAACAATCGTGAAATTTATGACTCTCATCAAATCCATATCGGGTATTCGTGGCACCATCGGGGGTGCCCCCGGCCAGGGCCTCACACCCATTGATATTGTGAAGTTTGTGTCGGCTTTTGCCACTTTTATCGCTGAAGCTGAGCATACAGAAAAGCAAAAATTTATAGTTGGAAGAGATGCCCGCACATCCGGAGATATGGTAAACAAACTCGTTTGTGGCACACTGATGGGAATGGGGGTGGATGTGCTGGATGTTGGCCTGTCGACGACACCAACGGTTGAGATGAAAGTCGTTTCGGAAAAGGCCCAGGGAGGGATCATCCTCACCGCCAGTCACAACCCGGGGCAGTGGAATGCGCTGAAGCTTTTAAACAGCAAAGGGGAATTTATATCTGCAGATGATGGGGCTTATGTACTAGAAATCGCTGAAACCAATGCCATCGATTACCCGGAGGTAGAAAATCTGGGGAATTATGCTGAAGATGAAAGGGCCATTCAGGAGCATATCGATGCTATCCTGGACCTGCCTATGGTAGATGTTGAAATGATCAGCAAAAGGAGTTTTCATGTGGTATTAGATTGTGTCAATTCTACCGGAGGGATTGCCCTCCCACCTTTGCTCAAGGCCCTGGGCGTAAAGCAAATAACAGAGCTATATTGCGAGCCAACAGGCCACTTTCCACATAATCCGGAACCTCTTCCTGAAAACCTGAAGGATATTGCTGAAACGGTAAAAGAAGAAGGTGCCGACCTGGGTTTTGTTGTTGATCCTGATGTGGACCGTCTTGCTATCCTGACTGAGAAAGGCGATATGTTCGGAGAAGAATATACCCTGGTTGCTGTGGCAGATTATATCCTCAATGCCAGGCCCGGAAATACGGTTTCCAACCTTTCATCGACAGCTGCTTTGAAAGATGTTACGGAACAGGCAGGAGGGAAGTATTTTGCCTCTGCCGTGGGCGAAGTGAATGTCGTAAACCTGATGAAAGAGGTGGATGCGGTGATCGGAGGAGAAGGAAACGGTGGAGTAATCTATCCGGAATTGCACTATGGAAGGGATGCACTTGTCGGTATCGCATTATTCCTGACATACCTGGCGAAGAAAGATGTTTCCTGTTCTGCTTTACGTGCATCATACCCTGATTACTTCATTTCTAAAAATAAGATTGAACTCAAACCGGAGATCGATGTGGATGCAGTCATCGAGGCTGTCGGGAAGGCATACTCGCAGCACGAATGCATCACAGTTGATGGATTGAAAATCATTTTCGATGATTCATGGGTACATCTTCGAAAGTCAAATACAGAACCCATCATAAGGATCTATGCTGAAAGTGCTTCCGCTAAATTGGCAGATCAACTGGCTCATGAAGTTATTAACAAAATACAAACCCTGACTTAAGCTGCCCCGGAATTTTAGTAATTTGGTCATAATTAATCATCAAGCATGGCCAACGGCAGACCCAAAAAAAGGAAGAAGGTCAGATATAGCGAGGTTCGTATCCGCCTGTCATATCGACAAAAACGCTCCCTGATCAACTACTGCCACGCCCGCAAAACTACACCGAACAAGCTCATAAAGAAAATGATCAGGAAGTACATCAGTAATTTCGCTGATGACGTGCCTGAGGAATATTATGCTACTGAAAACCAGCTGGATCTGTTTGGTGAAGGTTTCGAGGATGAGTTTGAGGATACAATCTATCATGAAGAGGAAGAAGAGGTGGAGGAAGACCGGGGACTGAAGAACGAAGACCGAGGATCGAAGACCGAAGATCGAGTATCAAGTATCGAGTATCGAGTATCGAATGACAACATGACTGCTAAAGATATTGAAGAGGGGGATGATACGGATGATAATAAAAATGAAGAAGACGAACCCCTGACTTTATTTTAATCCGCTTTCATAGGGCATACGGTTCATGATCGACCTTCCAAGAGTAACTTCATCAGCGTATTCAAGTTCGTCGCCAACGGAAATCCCTCTTGCAATCGTGCTCACTGAAATGTTGTGCTCGCTGATTTTTTTAAAGATATAATAGCTGGTGGTATCCCCTTCGATGGTGCTGGAAAGTGCGAAGATAATCTCACGAACTTCACTCTCTCTAACACGTTGTATTAAGGGATCGATGTTGAGGTCATTGGGTCCGATGCCATCGATAGGGGAGATGATCCCGTTTAAAACATGGTAAACCCCGCCAAACTGTGCCGTTTTCTCTATTGCCAGGATGTCCCGTATGTCAGAAACTACACAAACCATTCCATGATCCCTTTTGGGGTTCTCACAGATCTGGCACACCTCACCGTCGGAGAGATTATTGCATACTTTGCAATAGTTGATATTGTCTTTCATATCTGTGATGGCTTCCGTTAGCCTTTCTACGGTAACATCTTCTTGCTTAAGCAGGTGCAGGGCCAGCCGTAAAGCAGTTTTTCTGCCGATTCCGGGCAGTCGCGACAGCTCATTTACACATTGTTCGAGCAAGCGGGAGGAGTAAGTGTTCACAGATATGTCAGAATTAGTAATTTTGACACAAAAATAAGCAATTTTAACCTTGCTTAAATAAAACGGACCATACAGCGTTAACCTTATAAATTACAGTATGAAAAAAGTCTTTCTCTTTTCATTTCTTACCATTCTGGCCTTTCTGGTTTCCGGTCAGGAGCTGGTGAATAAAGACATCAATAAGGTTGATAAGCATGGACATAGGCAGGGCTATTGGAAAGCTTACGATGTAAATGGTCTGATAAAATTCGAAGGGGAATTCCTTGATAATAAGCCTGTTGGTACTTTTAAGTACTATTATGAAGATGGTAAGATCAAGGCTGTTTCAGAGATAGACGACCAGAGCAGGAGATCGCGAACCAAGGTTTTTCACAACAATGGGCGCATCATGGCTGAAGGTAATTACCTGAACAAGAAAAAGGACAGCACCTGGGTATATTATAGTGATTATGACGGCGTTCTTTTGTCGACGGAGTATTACGAAAACGGATTGCTGGAAGGTACAGTTATCAATTATTTCCCTACGGGCGCCATTGCTGAGGAGATACCCTATAAGGCTGGCCTGAAGCATGGTGAATGGAAACGCTATTTCACCGATGAAAAGCTAAAACTTAAGGCCTCATACGTCGATGATCAGCTGGAGGGCCTGATGATGATCTATTATCAGAAAGGCTTCGTTGAAGTTTCCGGTATGTACGAGCATGGTTTAAAGAATGGCATGTGGATGTATTACGATGAAGGTGGCATATTGACGAAAAAAGAAAGATATATCAGAGGTAACCTGAAGGAGACCATCTTACCGGAAGAACAATAATACAATTCCCCAAATTTAATTGAACACCCTGTCGTAAGCTACAAATCCCTTTGGACTTGACTCTTTTAGTGCCTGACTGGGCTTATGAAAGGCAGTGCTTTCGAAAATAGTTTTTAGTAAGCGGTCACGTTGTTCCGGTGCAGCCAGGTGAGCGATACCAATGGCATGTTCGGTAATATTCAGCCCCCTGGGATTGAAGACCCCATATTCAGTTACGATCACAACCGGGTCAGCTGGGATGGCTGTCGTTGTAATCCCCTCCGGGCATTTGTCCATGATCTTATGGTGTCCTTTATCCGTAGTTGACTTCATCGCAATGATGGGAGTTCCTCCTTCGGAAAGATATGAGCCCCTCAGAAAGTCGGCCTGTCCCCCGATGCCACTGTAGATCTTGCGTGCATCCAGAGAATCGGCCCAGATATTCCCATGCAGGTCGACTCCCATGGCTGAGTTGATGGCAGTCATTTTCGGCTGCGCTGAGATGTACTTCACGTTGTTAGTCTGGTTACAGGGCCTGCTTTGCACAGAACTGTTGAAATGTAACCATTCATAGCCTTCAGCATCTCCGGAAAGAAAAATACTTGAAACGGCAAAGTTATTCCGCAGAAAACGATTATTTACAATGCCCTTATCAACCAGGGTTCTCATGGCATCAGAGAAGAGCTCGGTATAGATGCCCAGGTCCGTTACTCCTTTTTCAATAATAGCCGTTGTTACGGCCTCAGGAACTTCACCAATTCCGTATTGCAGCGTACTCCCGTCTTTAATAAATAACTCAGAGATCAGCTTCCCTATCCTGTTGGCACGCTCATCGGGCTCATGCACCGGGCTCACCGGGAGGGCATAGTCAACCTCCAGAAGATAGTCTATCTCGGAGCCGTGCAGGGTAGTTCCCAGCACAAATGGCATCCTCTTGTTGCATTCTGCTATCACGACCCCATTGTTGGCCCTGGCAGAATCAACAGCCGCCTTCACACCTTCAACAGTGGTGCCGAAGCTGTAGTTTCCTCCATTGTCCGGTCCACTTACCTGAAGAAATACAATGTTTGGCTTGATATTCTGGCTCAATTGCCTCGGTATATCCGACAGGTGCATCAGCTGGTAGGTGGCACGTCCATTGTTCATCGCCTCGCGTGAGTGTTCACCACTGAAGATGATCCTGTGTGTAATCCTTTTGCAAGCTTCTTTGGAAAACAGAGCTGCAATGTCGCCAAGTAATAGAATACTCAACATGTCTACACCGGTAATGGATGTATCACGGGCGATATGGTTCAGCAATATCTGAGGTGTGGCAGCATTTCCTGCTGTGTAGATCACACTCCCCGCTTTGATGACCTGGCTGTTAATGACTTCTTCGACTTTTTTAACGCGCTTCATATTGGGTTTTATGCTTTGACAAGATGAATAACCTCTTTAAAATTGTGTGCAAGTTCGCGCCCTGTTTCGCGTAGTCGTGCTTCCGACTGATGTCCACGACATACCAGGATCACCCGTAGGCCCAGGGCATGGCCCACCTCATGGTCGTGAATGGTGTCGCCTATCATGATCATTTCTCCTCCCCGGCCTTCCAGTTCGGCGATGAGCTTTCGTGCATTGTCTACCTTGCCTGCTGCATAATGATCTTCGATGCCGGATATTTTGCTGAAGTAATGATCGATCTTATGTGACCTGACCAGGTCATTAAGGAATTCGTTTTGCATAGCGGACAGGATCATCTGGGTATATCCTTCTCTCTTAAAGGCCTCAAGTGTTTCTATTGCATCCTCAAAAATACCCGCAGTCTTCACCATCCCGTCGTAATTTTCGATGAATTCAATGGCCGGTATTTCAAATGCTTCCTTTGAGAAATCAAAGCCTGCTTTCGCATAATAATCCCTGACAGGGAAGGTGAATATATCCCTGTATGTGACTTCATTCAGCTCATTCAACTTACGGTCTCTGAGCAGGACATTCATGGCGTCGATGCATACATATGTGTCATCCAGAAGTGTTCCGTTCCAATCCCAGAAAATGGTTTTGTGTTCTTGCATGGGTCAAAAATACAGATAATGGAATACAAAATTGTTTTCTGCATTATATTCCAATGTTGGCAAGGGTATTTTTATAAATCCCAGTAAGGTAAAGACCCCTTTCAGAAATTTCGAGCGGGTACGGATTCGTGTCAGGTCTACGTCAAGGGTGAGGAAATACTGGCTGGTGCGTTGAAACTCGGGTATAGGCTCACCCTCGTATTCTGTTACGTTTTCACTGCCCCCTGTCATACCTTTTGCGCCATAGCCTACAGCAACGTTCAGCCACCTGGGGAATTTCGATTCTTTGTGCAGGAATGCATGAATGTTGCCTGACAGCCAATAGGTTTGTCCGTTATAGTCTTTGAGCACCCTTTCAATACATGTTTCTCCAAGTACATCAGGGCGGTAATGTGCATAATCTGTCGGATGGTAGGAAAACTTTAGCAGGAAGCGTTGTTCTTTCCAGCCCAGCTGCTGGCCAATAAAGAGGCCTGCGCCGGCAACATTGGCCACCATGTCGCTTACAGAGGCTCCCCATTCAGCGGAAAAGCCGTCGAAGATCTCTATTGTAGTCAGGAAGAATAGGCCCATAGAACCTCCAATCCATACGGCATGTCGCTCTTTTACACCGGACCAGCGAAAAGCTTCATAGCTTATCCTGCCTATCCAGTATGAAGTTGTTGCATGGCCAATCTTGTCAACTCCCATCCATTCATTGCCATCGTTGGTAAAGTGAAAGGAAGATTGCGGATAATCCTTATACCAGGCCTGGTACAGGCCAATCATAGTTCCTGTATAAACAGCCGCACCTCCGATGATCAGGAAATTAAGCCTCTTGCGGTTTACAGTAGTGCTGTCGTCCTGACCAATGATGTGCAAGCTAAACAGTGTCAGCAGTATGATGAGGACGAATCTCTGCATCAGTGTTTTCTGTTATCGGTTTTCAATAGCCTTGCGGTATTTGCGGGCATTGCGGTTATGCTGTGTGATGGACCTGGCAAACGCATGGTATCCCGACAGGTCGTCTTTGGCGCAAAAGAAAAGATAATCATGATCTTCTTTGTTCAGCACTGCATCGATAGAAGAAATGGAAGGGATACAGATCGGACCAGGGGGAAGACCGGAATATTTGTATGTATTATATGGTGAATCAATTTCTTTATGGATATTCAGCACGCGGGTAAGACCGAAATCACCTGATGCATATACAAGCGTTGGGTCAGCTTGCAGCAGCCAGTTCCTGTCCAGCCTGTTCATGTATACACCTGCGATAGTAGCCTTTTCATCATTCTTATTGGTTTCTTTGTCAACGATGGAGGCCAGGGTAACTACTTCGGGCCAGCTCATGTCAAGTGATGCGGCTTTTTCGTTCCTGCTCCCTTCCCAGAAAGAGAGGTATTCCCTGTGCATACGGTCCATGAATTGCCTGGCATCAGTATTCCAGTAGAACTCATACGTGTTAGGGACGAACAGGCTGAGAGCCGTTTCGGTATTCAGCCCCATAGAGGCCTGGTATGCAGAATCGTTCAGTAAAGCCATAATTGATACTGAATCGGCTTCTATCTGCTCACTTACTTTTTTTGCCAGCTGTTCTTTGGTCCTGATATTGTTGAAGATGACCATGAGCGGGCTTTGTTCTCCCAGGCGTAGCATATTGATCAGCTTATCATTGCTCATGCCCTCCATTATCATGAAGCGGCCTGGCTTGACAAGCTCAGGATACTTCTTTCTTTCTGCAAGCCACTCGAAAGATGTGCGGTTCAGGATCACACCATTGCTGTACAGTATCTGTTTCACATCCTCGTAATCAGCATCACTGGGAATGTATACAGAAACTGCTTCTCCTTCCGGAGTCCAGACATTGTTTGAAAAAACAAATTGGTACAAGTAATAACCCGAAACTATGGAAGCTATAATCATCAGGAAGAGAAACCAAAGTACAAATTTAACCCATCTCGGACGCTTCTTTTTCCTTACAGTACCATATTTAGAATGATAGTAAGTCATTGAGTGTTATTAGTTTGTGTTGATCAGTTGCAAGATGTATTCGTCCGACCAGGAATTTCCAGACCGAAGCCATTCCTTTTTTACTCCAATTACAGAAAATTGTTTCTTTTTGAACAATTCCAGGCTTGCTTTATTACTTGCTATCACGTTAGAATACAACTGGTGTAAGCGAAGCAGATTAAATGCATAGTCCAGGATGAGATCCAGTGATTCAGCAGCATATCCCTTTCCCCTTTCCGGCTCAATGATCATGATCCCGATGCCGGCACGCAGGTTAACAGGGTCGAAGTCGAAAATATCCACACAGCCTATGGTTTTCACAGGCTCTTCTTTGTGCAGATCGATCATCATTCTGAGCTGCCTGGCGGTGAAAATGTCATCCCCGGCATTCAGAATATATTGTTCAAGTGCAAAGCGGGAAAATGGCGTTATTGTATCACTGAGATGCCAGATATTTGTATCGTTCTCCCATTGATACAGTATGTCGATGTCGTTGGGCTCTAATGCCCTGAGTTGTAAATGTTCCGATCTCATGTCAGATTATATATCTAATTCACCCGAAAAAACGTGCGCTGCAGGCCCTTCGAGATAAATATCTGTAAAATGATCTTCTTTCCTGTTAAAATGAACCTTCAGGAGGCCTCCCATACTCATGACTTTAATGGGTCCTTCAATATGCTTCCTGAGTGACCATGCCAGCGCTCCGGCAGTAACTCCTGTTCCGCATGATAAGGTCTCTGCTTCCACACCTCTTTCATAAGTCCTGATGTTCAAACCCTTGCTGCTTTCTTCTATGAAATTAACGTTGGTGCCACCCGGCGCAAAACGCTCGTCATGCCTGATCCTTCGCCCTTCTGTCATAACATCCAGGCTTTGAATCAAGCTGCATTCCTTTACGAGATGAGGTGAGCCGGTGTCCAGAAAAATATCATCCTCATTCCATTGGCCTATCTCTACATCCATCATTTGCAGTCTTACAATACTGATCTTGCCTTCTTCTGAAATGATGCTGGCCTGATGTGTCCCGTCCACTGCCAGAAAGCTGCATTCTTGCTGTATGATACCCAGTTGCCTGGCAAAGGCGGTGATGCACCTGCCCCCGTTTCCGCACATACTCGATTCATGGCCGTCGGCATTGAAATAGCGCATGGAGAAGTCATGATCGTCCGAATTACCCAGTAAAATCAGACCATCGGCGCCGATGCCATACCTTCGATGACAGATTTGTGCTATCGTGTCAGCATCTTCCGGAATGGCATGATGTCTGATGTCGAGCAATACAAAATCATTGCCTGTACCATGATATTTCTCGAAGGGAATCCGCATAATGCTAAAAGGACTTTATTTCCTAACAAATATAGGAATAATTCATGGCATTTGTCCCCTAAATACATTAACAAAAATTAACAGCATCGTGCAGACGAAAGTGCTATATTTAATCGTTGAAATTTAACAGCTTTATTTTTTAAAGATTTATATTAATCACACATATAATTTTATCATGAAAAAGTTTTTAAGCTTTCTGATCGTTTTTCTGCTCGGTGGCTTGCTTTTTTATGCAATCACCATATATTTTCCGGGTAATGAAGCACTTGTATTCCAGGGTAAGCCTGATCAGGCTCCCACTCATCAGGCTGGTTTATACGGTCCTGCACCGGTAAACGGGCCCGACTTTACTGAAGCAGCAAGTAAATCTGTGGATGCTGTCGTGCATATCAGGTCTCAGTTCAGGACAAAAAGCCAGGGCTATGATGACTTTTTTGGTGCTCTCAGGGAATATCTCGGTTATGAGCGTAAGCCTGAAAGGTCATACCCAATTTCCGGCTGGGGCTCAGGGGTGATACTATCTTCTGATGGCTATATAGCAACCAACAATCACGTGGTGGATGGTGCTGAACTTGTTGAAGTGATACTGAACGATAAGCGGGTTTATGAAGGAAAGGTGGTCGGGCTGGATCCGAGTACCGACCTGGCATTGCTGAAAATTGATATCGACGGGCTACCTCATATCAAATATGGAAACTCCGACCTGGTCAGGGTAGGGGAATGGGTTCTGGCAGTTGGGAACCCCTTTAACCTGACCTCGACGGTAACAGCAGGTATTGTAAGTGCTAAAGCTCGTGACATAAACATCCTGGGTAGCCAGGGGGCTATTGAGTCCTTCATACAAACAGATGCCGCTGTGAACAAGGGAAACAGCGGAGGTGCCCTGGTCAATATCCATGGAGAATTGATTGGAATTAATGCTGCCATTGCATCCAATACAGGATACTTTCAGGGCTATTCATTTGCTGTACCTGTTAATATAGTGAAGAAAGTGATGGGTGACCTGAAAGAATATGGAGAGGTGCAACGCGCATATATTGGAGTGATCATCAGGGAGATCAATCAGGATTTTGCTGATAATCTCGGGCTCGATGAGATCCGTGGCGTGTATGTGGATGGCCTGGTTGAAGATGGTGGTGCCATGGATGCAGGCATAGAGATCGGGGATGTTATTACTGAGGTTGACGGCACGGATGTAAACAGCCTGGCACAGTTGCTCGAGATCGTTGGACAGCATAGCCCGGGACAGGAACTGGATGTAAAAGTTTTAAGGGACGGGTCTGTCGATTTCTTTGTTGTTGAGCTCCGGGCACAAGATGGAGGTACTGCTGTTGTTCGCAGACTTGATGAGTTCTATAGTGAACGCATGGGAGCCAGCCTTAGCCCACTGACAAAAGAGGAAAAGGACTCCCAGGGCCTTCGTTCAGGATTAAAGGTCGTAAACCTTGATGAAGGGCTCCTGAGCAAGGGTGGGATCAGAAAGGGGTTCATCCTGACAGCTGTAAACGGCTATGCGGTAGAATCAAAAACAGAATTAGAATTAGCTTTTCAGAAAAATCCTGATCGCGTAAAGATTTCAGGCATTTATCCCGATGGAATGTCGGTGACTTTTGAATTTGGACTATAATTTAGACTATTTTTAAATAATTAACAATTTATTTACAAAAAAGGCCGTTAAATATTTTTAAAAAGGCCTGCTTTTTTGTACCTTTGCATGTTTCCCAACGAGATGATTACATTAGATTGTCAGGGATTAGAAGATTTGGAGACAGAAGAATATGAGACAACTAAAAATCACAAAATCCATTACCAACCGTGAGACCGCATCACTCGACAAATATTTACAGGACATTGGTAAGGAGGAGTTAATCACCGCCGAGGAAGAAGTAGAACTTGCCAAGAAGATAAAATCCGGGGATCATGAGGCCCTCGAGAAGCTTACTAAAGCTAACCTTCGCTTCGTCGTTTCAGTAGCAAAACAATACCAGAACCAGGGACTCAGCCTGCCCGACCTTATCAATGAAGGCAACCTGGGGCTGATCAAAGCTGCAAAACGCTTCGACGAAACACGCGGTTTCAAATTTATATCATATGCTGTTTGGTGGATACGCCAATCTATACTGCAGGCACTGGCCGAGCAGTCCAGACTGGTCAGGTTACCCCTGAACCAGGTTGGGTCATTAAACAAGATAAAGAAAGCTACCTCCAAGTTGGAGCAGCGTTTCGAAAGGCCCCCTTCTATAGATGAGATCGCAGAGCTGATGGAACTGCCCGAGTATAAGGTAGACAAGGCGATGAAGATCACTACACGCTATGTATCTGTGGATGCTCCGCTGAGCCAGGAAGAGGATACTAAGTTCCTCGACGTCTTTATCAGCGATGATGTGCCGAAGACCGACAGCGATCTGATGCGGCAATCCCTGAACAAAGAAATTCAACGATCATTGGCCACACTCACCGATAAGGAAAGAGATGTGATCAACCTTTATTACGGTATAGGGATGGCACATGGGCTTACGCTTGAGGAGATCGGTGCCAAATTTGACCTCACCCGCGAGCGGGTCAGGCAGATTAAAGAAAAGGCCATCAGACGCTTAAAACATACTTCACGCAGCAAGCTCTTAAAAGCTTACCTCGGCGAATAAGGAAAAAATGTCGATAAAAAAGGGATGGCAATATTGAATTGTTATCCCTTTTTTTATACTTTTGATTCTCAAAGAAATCAGGTGAATCTGATGAGTAAACCTGGTAGTTTCGTATAACCTTCAATAAACAATTTTGATTATGGGATTAGACCGTTTTGAATCATCATTGAAGACCTGGAACGATGATGAAAAAGTTGCATTGGAATTCGTTAGTTTGCTGGGAAAACTTTTTCTCGACAAGAATGTTGAGTTGATCCTCTTCCGCAGCCAGCTTATTGATCGTAGTGCCAGCGTAGTATTATATAAGCATTCCTATGCCATTAATGTTGTCGGGTATAAACTTGATGTCAGCAACTCTCTCTTACTGACACAAGCTATTGCAAATACCGACATTTCATATGCCAGGCTGGATATTGGGAAACTGAACCAGGAATGGACCGAAGAAAAAGATAATTATGCCGATGCCGGGGCTTTTATTGCTGACAAGCTGAAAGATTGTATTGGGAAAGAACCCGCCTTTAGTCAGCCACGTGATGTGGTCTTGTTCGGGTTTGGAAGGATTGGCCGACTGCTACTCAGGGAACTGATTATACAGGGAAACGGAAGCCAGCTGAGAGTACGCGCCGTAGTCACAAGGAAAGTGACCGACGAAGATATTATGAAGCGCGCTTCACTGATCAGGCATGATTCTATACACGGACCATTTCGTGGAAATGTGATAGAAGACCTGGAAAACAAATGTATCAACGTGAACGGCAATGTTGTAAAAATGATGGAAGGCAGTGCACCGGAGGATATCGATTATGAGGCCGAAGGGATCTATAATGCACTCCTTATTGACAATACAGGTATTTTTAAAGATCGCGATGGACTTGGCAGACACCTGAAATCAAAAGGGATCAGCCAGGTAATCTTCACTGCTCCTGCAAAAGGCGACATTCCAAACATCGTATACGGTATCAACCATAAGTCACTCGATATCGTGAATGAAAATATCTTTTCAGCAGCAAGCTGTACCACAAATGCCATCGTTCCTTCCCTATATGTGCTGGAAAACAAATTCGGCATTGAAAAGGGGCATATTGAGTCGATACATGCTTTTACTAACGACCAGAACCTGACCGATAACTACCATAAGAAACCCAGAAGGGGACGCTCAGCGCCTATGAACATGGTGATTACCTCAACCGGTGCCGGAGGAGCAGCAGCAAAAGCAATTCCTGCACTGAAAGGGAAGTTGACCGCCAATGCAGTGAGGGTTCCCATACCCAATGTTTCGCTGGCAATAATTTCTCTTTCACTGAAGAATGAAACATCCAAGGATGAAGTGGATGCCGTTATGAAAGATGCTGCACTGTATGGCAACCTGGTTGAACAGATCAGGTATTCGGCTTCAGATGAGTCTGTATCGACCGACTTTATCGGTGATCCCGTTGCCGGGATCTATGATGCACCATCCACGCAGGTATCGGCCGATGGAAAGAATTTGGTGATATATCTCTGGTATGATAATGAATTTGGATATACGATCCAGGTGATTCGTCTTGCCAAGCATGTTGCCGGCGTGAAACGCTTCAGGTATTATTAACAGAACATACCGCTAATCAATATATCATGTCTGACACTAAATACATTTTTGTTACAGGAGGTGTGACATCATCATTGGGGAAGGGGATTATCACAGCCTCTATCGCCAAGTTGTTGCAGGCCCGGGGCTTCTCAACCACCACTCAGAAGATCGATCCCTACATCAATGTGGATCCGGGAACCATGAACCCTTATGAACATGGCGAATGCTATGTAACTGAGGATGGTGCTGAAACTGATCTCGACCTTGGCCATTACGAACGTTTCTCCAATGTGCATACATCCCAGGCTAATAATGTGACCACCGGCCGTATTTACCAAACGGTGATCAATAAGGAAAGACATGGCGATTACCTTGGGAAAACGGTACAGGTGATCCCGCACATTACCGATGAGATCAAACGCTCATTCAAAGTGCTTGGAGATACCGGGGATTATGATTTTGTGATAACAGAAGTGGGTGGCACAGTGGGTGATATTGAATCATTGCCCTATGTGGAGGCCATCAGGCAGATGCGTTTCGAACTGGGTAATAGCTGTGTGGTGGTTCACCTTACCTTGATCCCTTATCTGGCTGCAGCAGAAGAGCTGAAAACCAAGCCGACGCAACATTCGGTAAAGACAATGCTGGAAGCAGGAGTACAACCAGATATTATTGTTTGCCGTACCGAGAAACATATTGGCGAAAACATCCGCCAGAAGATATCACTGTTCTGTAATGTTCCAATCTCATCCGTAAAGGAATCTATAGATGCTGAAAGCATATATGATGTTCCCCTGCTGATGAGGGATGAGAAACTGGATGAGGAGATACTGAAGAAGACAGATATGCCATTAGCCAATTTCCCTGACCTTACCAACTGGGAGCGTTTTCTCAAGAAACTGAAAAATCCAAAAGGTGAAGTTCATATTGGCTTGATCGGTAAGTATGTTGAGTTGAAAGACGCATATAAGTCTATCCTGGAGTCGTTTATCCATGCAGGGGCAGAAAATGAATACCGCGTGAAGGTCAAGAGCATACATTCAGAAACTATTACGGATGTAAATGCCGGTGAAATACTTGATGGACTGAGCGGTATCCTTGTAGCACCTGGATTTGGTGAGCGCGGGATAGAAGGGAAAATATCTGCCATTCGATGGGCCAGGGAAAGCAAAGTGCCATTCTTCGGCATCTGCCTGGGCATGCAATGTGCGGTGGTTGAGTTCGGACGAAACGTATTGGACTTCGATAATGCCCATTCTACTGAGTTCAACCCGGGAACAGACTATCCGGTCATAGACCTGATGGAAGAACAGAAAAAGATAGATAACAAGGGTGGTACCATGAGACTTGGTGCATATCCCTGTCGTATCAACAAAGAGAGCAAGGCATATCAGATCTATAATGAGACCGATATCAGCGAGCGCCATCGCCATCGCTTCGAGTTCAACAATAAGTACCTCAAGGAATATCAGGATAATGGTATGATGCCGGTAGGGATCAATCCCAATGAAAACCTGGTGGAAATGGTAGAGATCACGGACCATCCATGGTTTCTGGGTGTTCAGTTCCATCCCGAGTATAAGAGCACGGTTGCCAGGCCGCATCCCCTCTTTGTGAGCTTTGTGGAAGCCTGCATAAAACACAGCCTTTCTTAATTGCTGATAACAACGCATAAGGGCAAATGCTGTATATTTGCCGGACTATATTATTAAAAAAGAATACATGAACAGGAATACGATTATAGGGCTGGTATTGATCTTCGCGATCTTCATTGGATGGAGCTATTGGATGCAGCCCTCGGAGGAGGAACTGGAAGCACAGAAGCAGGAGCAGCTTGCGGAGCAGAAAAAACAGCAGACCAATGATTCCATAAGGGAAGTGAGCAGGGTCGAACAGCAAGCACTGGCAGAAGAGCGGAAAGCAATCGAGCAAGTAGAAGTCGCCCCAATTGACGGCTCTTCGGCATATCAGCAGATGCTTCTGAAGTATGGTGCTTTTGCTCATTCCGGAGAAGGGACTGATGATTTTATCACGGTTGAGAATGATGTGATGAAGATCACGTTTGCAACTAAGGGTGGACGCGTTCTGGCAGTAGAACTTAAGGAATATAAGACCTACGATTCATTGCCGCTGGTCCTCTTTAATGCCGACTCGGCCAGCTTTGGTTATAGTTTCTATTCACAGGGGGTACACCTGAATACCAACGAACTTTATTTTCAAGCCTTTATTCCTGTTGTCCATGAGGCCGGCGACCGCCACGTGAAAGTAAGCGGGCAGGACTCTACACAGCTGGTCATGCGCCTGTTCGCAGATGCATCAGCCGAAGGCATCAACCCCGATAAGTATTTTGAATATACTTATACCATTTATGGCGATAAGTATATGATGGACTATGACCTGCATCTGAAAGGGATGGGCAATGATATCAGCACGCGCATCCCCGGTTTTCTCGAACTGGAATGGAATACTTTCCTCAGAAAGCAGGAAAAAACTGTTGACAGATTAAGCGGAATCACCATTTACTATCGTGCAAATGATGGCGAAGTAGATTACCTGTCTGAATCGGATGAGGATGAAAAAAGCTTTACCGACAGGCTTGAATGGGTATCGCTGAAGCAGCGATTCTTCTCTACCTCATTGATCATTGATGATGAGTTTTTCGACAATCCCAAACTCGTGCACAGCACAGCCTTGAACCCAATGAGTTCACGCTACCTCAAGACCATGAATGTTACGCTTGATGTGCCGGTGAATGGATTTAACGACAGCCACACAGATTTCAGGTTTTATTTCGGGCCGAATGATTACAATATTTTACGCTCATACAAACTCGACCTTGAGCGTCAGATCCCTCTGGGATGGAGCTTTTTCCTCCTGCAATGGATAAACCGCTTTGTGGTAATCCCTGTATTTACCTGGTTGGGACATTATGGATGGAATTACGGTATCGTGATCCTCCTTCTGACGATCATGCTGAAGATCGTATTGTTCCCTATTGCTTATAAGACCTACCGCTCAACGGCCAAGATGAGGGTTTTGAAACCTGAGATCGACGAGATATCCAAGAAGTTTCCGAAGAAGGAAGATTCAATGAAGAAACAGCAGGCGACCATGGCGCTGTACAAAAAGGCCGGGGTGAACCCCATGGCGGGATGTGTGCCCATGCTCTTGCAGTTTCCGATCCTGATCGCATTGTTCAGGTTTTTCCCTTCTTCAATTGAACTCAGGCAGCAATCATTCCTCTGGGCTAATGACCTTTCCAGCTATGACTCGATTGCTACCCTGCCATTTGAGATACCTTTTTATGGTGACCATGTGAGTCTCTTTACCCTTTTGATGACGGTTTCTACTATCATTTACACCTGGATGAACAACCAGATGATGAGCAGCAGCCAGCAGATGCCGGGTATGAAGACGATGATGTATATGATGCCGATCATGTTCCTGGGGATCTTTAATAATTATGCCTCCGGTTTGAGTTATTATTACTTCCTGGCCAACGTCATCACCTTCGGGCAAATGTTTGTGATCCGCCGTACTATCAATGAGGATAAGATTTATAAAAAACTCCAGGAGAACAAAAAGAAGCCCAAGAAGAAATCAGGCTTCTCGAAGCGCCTGGAAGAAGCATCGAAGAAGTATAACAAGCCTTCCAAGAAGAAATAATCAAAACATAAAAGTGCCCTATGAGGAAAAAACCAAGACTAAGTTTCTGGCAGATATGGAACATGAGTTTCGGGTTCCTCGGTATACAGTTTGGATTTGCCTTACAGAATGCCAATGCATCACGTATCCTGCAAACATTTGGTGCTGATGTTGAAGACCTGAGTTGGTTCTGGCTTGTAGCACCCTTAACGGGGATGATTGTCCAGCCAATTGTTGGATATTTCAGTGATAAAACCTGGAACAGGCTGGGACGACGGCGTCCCTATTTCCTTGCCGGTGCCTTCCTTACATCCACAGCCCTGATCCTGATGCCGAACGCGCCTCATCTGGCCACTTTTATTGCCCCCATGTTCATTGGTGGAGGATTACTCATGATCATGGATGCTTCCATAAATATTTCTATGGAGCCCTTCAGGGCCCTGGTGGCTGATAAGCTCCCGGAGGAGCAGCATACCCTGGGATTTTCCATGCAAACACTGCTCATCGGTATTGGTGCAGTGGTGGGATCCTGGCTGCCATACATCCTGGGGAATTTGCTGGGAATACCTAAGGAAGCTTCTGCCGAAGGACTGATACCGCCTAACGTGACATACTCTTTCTATTTTGGAGCTTTTGTATTAATCGCAGCTATTATCTGGACAGTATCCACCACTAAAGAATATCCTCCCGAGTACTACGAAGAAGATGAACCTGAAGAGAAAGAAGAGAAAAAAGGTTTCCGTATTCCGAAGCAGATGGTACAATTGCTTTTGGTACAATTCTTTTCCTGGTTCGCCCTTTTTTCGATGTGGGTGTATACCACGCCGGCAATAGCCAGGCATTTTTACGGAACTGAAGACCCCTTTTCTCCGGCATATCAGGAAGCCGGCGATTGGGTCGGGATCTTATTTGGGATCTATAATGGGGTGTCTGCTGTGATTGCTTTATCGCTGCCTAAGCTGGCATTGAGGATAGGACGCCGCGCAACACATGCCCTGGCCCTGAGCCTGGGTGGATTGTCTTTCCTGTCATTTTTTATCATACCAAACCCAACAATGCTGATCATCCCCATGATCGGGATAGGGATCGCCTGGGGAAGTATCCTGGCCATGCCTTATGCTATGCTTGCCAATTCCATCCCCCCGAAACAAATGGGAATGTTTATGGGACTGTTTAACATGTCCATCACCATACCACAAATTGTAAACGGTGTTACCGGTGGACTGATCCTGAAATATGTTTTCGGAGGAGATCCTCTCTATTCCATCATGCTGGCAGGTGTGCTTATGATCTTCGGAGCTATAGCCACCATGTTTGTGAGTGATAAATTGGATTTGAAAAAGAGTAGGCAGTAGGCAGTAGGCAGTAGGCAGTAGGCAGTAAGCAGTAGGCAGTAGGCAGTAAGCAGTAGGCAGTAAGCAGTAAGCAGTAGGCAGTAAGCAGTAAGCAGTAAGCAGTAAGAAGGTATTAGCGGCTGATCACTTCATAATCTTTTGTTACCAGCAAATCTGCACTTTCTCTCAGCGCCTGTACCATTTGGTGCTCCTTTTCGAGTACGGCCCATCTATATTCATTTTGAGGTTCTTTTCCGCGCTCAGATTGCGCCTTTTTGGTTTCATGATAGGTGAGCTCAATAAATACCCTCATGTCGGCAGCCTCAGTTTTTATGGCATATAATCCATCAATAATAAGCATATCCACGCTGCCAAAATCTGTTAGGAGTGTGTCGACCTGTTCAGTAACGAGGTCGACACAGGGCATGGCAGCCTCTGCACCATGTTTGAATTCATCGATATTGCGATCGATGGTGCCCCAGTCGTATTCGTCGTATCCTACACATTTTTCAATGCCGTTGTCGATGCGCCATTGCTTGCGCTCAAGTGGAAGTACCCTGTAGTAGTTGTCGATATGCAAAGGTTTGGCAACGATCCCGTGAGCTCGCAAGCCACGTGCTACCACATGAGCCAACTCGGTTTTACCTGAACCCGATTCCCCTGAAATAGCAAGGATAAATTTGTCTTTCTTCTTTTTCAGTATCTCCCGGATGATAGCTTCTCCGGCTTTGTGATGTTTTTCCTGTATGAGTAATACGTCGCCTAGCATATTGTTTAATTTTTATTGTTGTATCAGCACCTCTCCCATCAACAGATCTTTCCTTTTCCCGTTAATTTCTACTACGACGTCACTGTCGGGTATCAGCATTACGCCCTCTTGTGACACTTCACAGCGATAGCTCACGCCTTTGAATACAAAGTTAAAACTAATTTTTCTCCAATGTTCCGGCAGTTCAGGATTGATCCTGACTATATCTCCCAGCAGGTCGAGCCCGGCAAAAGTATTGATGGCTGCGAGTACTGTTCCTGCCATCACACCGGCATGTATGCCTTCTGCAGTTGTACCACCCTGTACATCCTGGTAATCGCTTGTCAGAGCTCCAAGGTAAAGCTCCCAGCTCAGTTTGTGGTCACCTACCATGCCGGCCAGCTTTGCGTGAACGACCCTGCTCAGCGTCGATCCGTGTGAGGTGCGCTGCAGGTAGTAGTTCAGGTTCTTTTTCAGGTAGCCTGCGGGCAGCTTATATCCCAGATTGCCCAAAAGCGTATTTACCACTTCCCGGTCAAGGTTGTAATAGGTCATAAGCATGTCGGCCTGCTTGGCGACCTTGTAATCGTCCGGTGATTTTCCTTCTGCTTTTAGCAGGCGGTCCATGCGGTAGATATTCTTGTATTTGCTTCTGTAGTAATCCCAATCAAGCTCTTCCAGATCAAAATACCCTTCATACTGTGCGATGATGCCATCGTTGGAGATATCCAGGTTCAGCTGTTTTATGACCTTCTCCCAATGGCCGAGTTCCTCCATACTAAAAGCGATCTTATCAAAAAGGGATGCCTTTTTCTGAGTATCCATTTGCTTGAGGATGCCCATTGTTTTTCCAATGACCCATATGCTCATCAGGTTGGAGTAAGCATTATTTTTTAGTCCACCTTTTTCGCTATTCGGATATTTCTCATGGAATTCGTCCGGTCCCATCACCCCGCCGATGCTATACCTGCCGGTCTTTTCATCCTTTTCTGCTTTGCCTGCCCAGAACCGGCTGATCTCAAGCAGCAACTCCGCACCATGCTCGTCCATAAAGGATTTATCGTTTGTGTAATGGCCATACATGATAGTATTATACGCAATTGCAAGGGAAACATGCCGTTGCAAAGAGCTGTGATCTTCGCCCCATTTCCCTGATAAAGGGTTCAGATGTATCACCTGTGTCTCCTCGCGGCCGTCGCTGCCGCTCTGCCATGGGAACATGGCTCCTTTTTCCCCATATTCGGCTGCATATTTTCGTGCTTCATTCAGGCGATTGTATCTGTACATGAGCACCGATCTGGCAGCTTCCGGAAAATGCATAAAATAGAAGGGGAGAATGTAAATCTCGTCCCAGAAAATGTGTCCGCGATATGCTTCTCCGTGTAAGCCCCTGGCCGGGATGCCGGCATCGATGCTTGCATTGTGCGGGGAAATGCTTCCCATCATATGGAAGATATGCACACGAAGCAGCTTCTGTGCCAGGCGGTCGCCTTTCAATTGTATATCGGCTTTTTCCCAAATACTTTTCCATGCAGCAGCGGAAGCTTCCAGCAGGGTCTGGAAATCTGCTGCCTGTTCTGCCCTGGTGATAGCAGTTGCAAGAGCATCCTCCACGCCTTCATCATCTGATCTGTAGATGACGGTAGTCTTTACAAGATCAAAGGATTCATCCTGTTCCACTTCGCAGGAAACAAGTGTCACGGCTTTTCCTTTATCAGTTAAATATTCAAAGTCCACCACAGCATCCTTTCCCTTCTCTGCATCGATGCGTGAGGCCATGGCAATATGGATATCTGATTGTGTTGTTTTTACTTCAACATATTGCAATCTGTTGGCTGTACCTTCTTTGACGGCTGTAATATGCTGCTGATTAAGTGACCGATAGCGTTCCACTCCATCATTGATGTGTGTACCGTTCAACTCAGTCCTTATCTCGATATGGCCCTTGTAGTTGAGTGGTGTTACGCAGTAGCGGAGGATGGCAAGGTGTGGGTCATCCATACTGACAATGCGCCTGCTCCGTATAGAGGTTTCACGGCCTTCTGCATCTCTGACAACAAGCTTCCTGCAATATATTCCAACATCAATATGCAGTCTTCTGCGCATGCTCAGGATCTTCACTTTATCGATATCGAGCCATTCGCCGCCATCAATTCGGAAGCTTAGCTGCGACCAGCTGGTAACATTCACAAAATCTTCATTTTCTATATCCCTGCCCGCTACTTTGGAGGTGAGCCGGTTAAACAGGCCTGCCATATAAGTCCCGGGATAATGATGTTCATCAGCGTTCGATTCTTCGAGCGATCCTCGTGCGCCAAAATATCCATTTCCCAGGGTCAACAGGGTTTCTCTTGTTTTTTCTTTTCCGGGGTCATAGCCATGATATACAAGGTCCCAATTATCTTTTTCAAGTCCCGCAATGAACCATTCTTCAATGCCTTCGATGCCAATCTCAGAAATATCCTCAACTACGATATCAGCACCCCCGACGTATAATTCTTCTGTATTCTCTTCCCTGGCTATCCCCAGTACAAGCCCGAAATTGCCTTTTTTTCCAGCCATAACCCCTGATACAGCATCCTCCACAACAACAGTTCTGTCGTAGGCAACACCCATACGGTCGGCGGCAGTAGTGAAAATATCAGGTTCAGGTTTGCCATTGAGCCCCAGTTCTGCCGACACAACTCCATCGATACGGGTTTCCATCAACTCCAGCAATCCGGCAGTTTCCAGTACCTGCTTACAGTTCTTGCTGGAAGATGCAACCCCAACATGTATTCCCTGTTCTTTCAGGGTATGGATAAGCTCAACCGTTGACGGGTATTCCTTTACACCATCAATTTCAAGGATATTGTTAAATGCAATGTTTTTTCTATTGCCAATACCACAGACTGTTTCTGTTTCAGGGCTGTCAGAAGCATCCCCAAAGGGAAGTTCTATGTTACGTGACTCCAGGAAAGATTGCACGCCTTTATAGCGTGGTTTGCCATCGACAAATGGCAGGTAGTCATCCTGGTGTGAGAATTCAAGGAACAGTTCTCCATGGGCTTCCTCACGCTCACGCAGATAATTGTCGAACATTTGCTTCCAGGCGAGGCTGTGCACCAGGGCCGTTTGGGTGATCACGCCGTCGAGATCAAAAATAACGGCATCGAAAAGTCTGTCTTTCATGATATTTAATTATACAAAAAACCAATAATATCCCCTTGCAGGAATGCTCAGAGATTCATTCTTTTCATTGATATTTACTGTCTGTCCAAGCATATCCTGCTCATAGTTCTTGAGCCTGCTGCTTGGCATTTTAATTTCTTTCTGTGCCTTCGATAGGTTCAACAAAACCAGAATACGGTTACAAGTGTATGTGCGGTAATATCCCATAACATCTTCAAGTATTTCCCCATCAGTTCCTGCGATCTCCAATATATTCAGACTCCCACGCCCGAAGGTGGGGTATTTCTTCCGGGTGTTGATCATGTGGCTAAGCCGCTTGTATACACTGGCAGCATAGGAGCCGGGGTCATTCAGTTCTTTTTCGATCTCTTCCCAATGAAGTTTGCCCCGAACCAGGAAACGGGTATCGTCCTTGCCCGTTAGTTTAATTTGTTCTTGATAATAGCCATGGTCATTGAGTTTCCCGAATTCATCACCATAATATATAACCGGTGTTCCCGGCAGGGAAAGCATCATTGCATAAGCCAGTGCAATTTTCGAAGGATCACGATCCATAAGTTCCGAAAGCCTTGCTGCTACACCCTGTCCCAGGCGGAAGTTCCATTCTGGCTGCTTACAATAATTATCATGGATATACTTTCGGTCTTCTTCAGTCACATATACAAGCTCCAGGCTCAGTTCATCATGGCAGCGGAGAAAGGTAAACCATTGGCTCCCTTCGGGAATGTCAGGGGTAATATCCTTGCTGAGAACCGTCGCCACAGGCTTGCTGCTTTGCATGTGCAGCGCCTTAAACATCTGGGGCATCAAGGGGAAGTGATAGCCTGCATGGCACTCATCACCATCACCAAAGTATTTGATCACCTCATGAGGCTTCTGGCATGCTTCTGCCAGCAGTAGTGTTTCCGGCCTGATATGATCCACCATGGCACGGAAGAACTTAACGATCTTATGCGTCTGGGGCAGGTTCTCACATTCAGTACCTTCTTCTTTCCATAGATAGGGGATGGCATCGGCACGGAAACCATCCACGCCCAGCTTAAGCCAGAAAATGAGATTTTCGGCCATGGCCAGCAACACTTCAGGATTGCGATAGTTCAGATCGGGCTGGAACTCGAAAAAGCGGTGGAAGAAATAATGGTCCCCATCCTTTTCCCAGTTACTTTCACATAAGCCTTCGAATATGATGCGGGCATCTGCATAGCCATGATCATCTTCTGCCCAGATATAATAATTTCGGTATGGATTGTCGATAGACTTCCTTGATTCAAGGAACCAGGGGTGTTCCTCAGAGGTATGGTTGATGGCAATATCGAAGATCACCCGTATACCTTTGCTGTGGGCTTTTTCGAGGAAACGGGCAAAAACTGCAGCTTTTTCTTCATTAGATGCTCCCGGATCAAGTCCAAGCAGATCCGGACGTATGCTTCTGTAATCTTTTATGTCGAAACCGGCATCCTTACCAGGAGAATCCAGAATAGGGAGTAGCCATAAGCAGTTTACACCCAGCTTGCTGAGGTAGTCTAGCTTATCTTCCAGCCCCTGAAAGTCATCATTAAAAAGATCAACATAAAGCGAATATACGATGGCATCTTTATACCATCCCTCTTCATGGGGAGGGT
>Ga0164313_10000775_pt1 | contig 26796 bp, 28 predicted proteins | sample GuaBasSedimGuay4_FD_113735 | JGI IMG/M metagenome (GOLD analysis project Ga0164313, IMG submission 113735) | Subseafloor sediment microbial communities from Guaymas Basin, Gulf of California, Mexico - Guay4, Core 4569-4, 0-3 cm | ecosystem: Environmental > Aquatic > Marine > Hydrothermal vents... | reverse complement strand
CTCGACTATTTTGTGTCAGAAGCTAACATACAAAATGTGAATCCGGATGATATGGTTGGATTGAGCAGAGGTGCATACAGCACATATCTCCTCTCTGAATTTGCAGATGCTTTTATCAATGGTGCAGACACCACCTATGTGCCGTTTTACGACAGAACTTTCTTTGCTGAATTCCCTGTTGATGACCTTCCGACTCAGCAGTCGGAAACCATAACTTCATCCGGTAATCAAAGCCAATGGTCTTTCGCTTTTGGTGGAAACATGAGTGATAGGATTTATTTCGGCTTTGGCCTCGGCATTAGCTCTATCAATTATGAACTAACCAAATTTTATCTTGAAGAATATGCCGGCGCCACAGGTGACAAAGTCATCAAATCTTCCGTGGATGAACAATTGACACAAAACGGTATTGGTATCAATGGTACTTTTGGCATCATTGCACGGCCCATCAATCAAATAACAATTGGCGTTTCTGTGGTTACTCCCACATGGTACAGCCTGAACGAAAGGTTTTACAATCTTTTAAATGCAGAGTTCGACAATTTTGACATGGCCGGATACCCTGATTACTTTGACGCCAACGAAGACATCATCGCTAATGAAAACGCAGATTTTACTACATTTTATGAAGATCAGAACAACCCTGTTCTAAAAAGCGAATCATGGGAGGAAGAGATCTTTTTTGATTACACACTCACCACGCCCTGGCGGGTGAATGGCGGAGCCACCTTTTTTCTAAATAAACTTGGCTTTATCACAGCTGACATATCATGGGTAGATTATTCAAGTACTACCTTTGGTGGAAAAGGCGAATCATTGGAAGACCAGAATATTATCACAAAATCTCTTTACCAATCTGTCATCAACTACAGCATTGGAGCAGAAGGACGGATCAACAACTTCCGGATCCGATTAGGATATGCTCATTTTGGCGATCCCTATAAGGAGCAAATTGATAGCGACAGAAGCAGAACTCACATTACAGGAGGTTTTGGCTATCGAAAAAAATCTTTTTATTTAGATCTGACAGCTGTTTATGCCATGTATACCACTTCTTACGCCCCTTATTCTTTCGACCCATCTGTGGAATCAGAGATATTCGAAACACCGTATGCAACTTTCGACAACAACAACCTGAAAATAATGCTAGGTTTCGGAATTTTCTTTTAATCCAGATAATAAATCTACAATTTCTGCCACCCTTTTTTCTACTACACCATAGGACGTGGTTATTTCCTGATTTGCACTGCGATAATATGGTATTCGATCATTAAATTTTTGCTGTAATTCAATTTTTAGCTCACCTGAGGTCATATCTTTTAACAAGGGCCTTGTATTAGTACCTCTTTTTACAAGTCTTTCATACAGATCCTTCAAGGGCACATTAAGAAAAATGGTGATTCCGTTTTGATTCATATAAGCCATATTGTCAAAGAAACAGGGAGCACCACCACCCGTGGCCAGAACACATTGCTTCTCCCGGTCAATCACCTTACGCAATACATCCTTTTCAACTATACGGAAATAATTTTCTCCTTCAATAAGAAATATTTCAGGAATACTTTTTTTTCCTTCTTTCTCAATTTCATGATCCAGATCGAAAAATGGCATCTGCAACCGCTTTGCCAAAGCACGACCAATTCTGGTTTTCCCGGACCCAGGCATACCTATTAAAAAAATCCTCATGATCAATTTAGTCTAACCCGCGGATCTATAGCCGCATATAATACATCGACAAATATATTAATTATCACAAAAATCATAGCTATAAACAAGGTCATGCCCATCACAACAGGAAAATCAAGACTTTGTACAGCTTTAATAGTTATATAACCCAATCCTTTCCAATCAAAAATATATTCAATAAAAAAAGCGCCGGCCATTAGTGAGGCCAGCCATCCTGAAACTGCAGTAATTACCGGATTTAGTGCATTTTTCAACGCATGTTTAAAAATAACTTTTCGTCGTCTCAATCCTTTTGCATAAGCAGTTCGAATATAATCGCTTGATAGTACCTCCAGCATTGAACTTCTGGTAAGTTGAGTTATTATAGCCATCGGTCTAAGTCCGAGTGTAATAGCCGGCAAAATCAAATTTTCCAAATGCAATTCCCGTCCATGTACCGGATCATTAACCCATAGTTGTCCTGTAAGATTCAAACCGGTATAATCACTCAAATAAAAACCAAAAACCATAGCTGTGATCACAGCTGCCACAAAAGAAGGCACGGAAATCCCCAGCACAGACATAAGAATAAGAAAATGGTCCCAAAAAGTGTTTTGTTTTAATGCGGCCAATATACCAAACAAAATACCAAATGTAGTTGCAAAAATCATTGCAGCTAAAGCCAGCCAAAACGTACTGGCCGCATTCTTCCAAATAATCTCATCCACTCGCTTGTTAGTCTGAAAAGATCGCCTCAAATAAGGTTTTTTTAACACTACAGCCTGATCCCTGCCAACTCTGACCAACACCCTGTATTCATACTTTTTTTCGTTTTTAGATGAAATTTTATTTATAGATAAGGGCGAAAGATCATTTAAATACATTAAAAATTGTTTATGAAGAGGTTGATCGAGTCCTAATTCCCTTGCTATCGATTCGCGGGTGGCAACATCACTTCGCTGACCTGCCATCATTGCCACTGGATCTCCGGGCAGTGCATGAAAAAGCAAAAAAACTACTACTATGACACCAAAAAGCACCGAAAACCCATACCATAGCCGTTTAATGATAAAATGGAACATCATTTTCCAATCAATAGATCAATCACGTCTTTATCGGGCACATCATTGTTATGCCACTTTCCAAGTACACGGCCTGAATTTAAGAGTATCAACCCTGGATTAGCCCGAATCATGGCTTTTGCCACAGTCCCATCAGCAAAAAAATAAATATAAGGGATTTGATGTTCATGCCGGAAGGCTTCATAGGTTGTTCCGTCATTGGAAGTGATCACCCATACATCCAAATTGTCCTCCTCAGCTTTGGCGAGTGCCAGCACTTCATTCAGGTGCTTCAAACGGGCCCTGTTCACATCCGGTAAAAGAATTAGTAGTTTGGTTCCTTCAAAAACCTGTTGTGTAAAATCTCCATCATCATTCCAGATATTAAAATCCGTTATTTCAGGTTGGGCTTCTGGATTTATCAGATTCATTTTCACAAACTTATAAGTAGTATCTTCAGGATATTCATCCATTACTATCTGCTGGCCATCCTTTTCCATTGTATAATTATATCTCAATGGTTCGGATGGCTGCATGGCCTTCGCAATGTCTGTTCCAACTTTATATGATCTGAAATCTACATATGGTAAATGTGATATAGAATATATTGCAATAATTATTAAAATAATCGTAGCTCCGGTCATCAATAAATCTCCATTTCTGCCTGGAAATATTTCCTTAAAATGTTTATGACGAAACAGGATATACAAAATAAAAACCAACAAAATGATATCTTTCCCAAAAGACTGCCATGGGGTAAAGTGGATGGCATCACCAAAACAACCACAATCTGTTACCTTATTGAACTGGGCAGAGTAGAAGGTCAAAAAACTGAAAAACAGAATGAGCAACAACAACGCCCATGAAATCATACGCATTCGGAAATTCATCAACAGGGCAATGCCCAAAATCACTTCCATAACACTAAAAATAACTGAAAAAGTCAGTGCAAATGGCACTAAATAGTAGAAAAAAGGAAAAAAATCAGTGGCAAAAACATCAAAATATTCTTCCAGTTTAATCGCAGTCCCATACGGATCATTGACCTTAATCAGGCCTGAAAACACAAACAATACTCCAACAAATATCCGTGATATTTCATCAATTACTCTTCTCATCCAAAAAATCCAATTTAATTAAACAAAATACAGCATAGTTAATCATGTCCAAATAATTAGCGCCAACTCCTTCTGAAATCAGGGTTTCCCCTTTATTATCTTCAATTTGTTTTACCCGCAATAATTTCATCAGAATAATATCTGTTATAGAATTCACGCGCATCTCACGCCAGGCTTCGCCATAATCATGATTCTTATTCTTTAGTAAATTCATAGCTTCATCTACCTGTTGATCGTATATTAGTTCAATTTCCACAAAACTCAATTCCATACTGCTTCTATCTTTCAATAATATTTGGGCCAGAGCTATAATGCAATAGTTTATAATACCAATGAATTCATTGGAGATATCATCATCCACTTTCTGCCTGCCTTGTTCCTGAATAGACCTTATACGCTGAGCCTTAATAAAAATCTGATCGGTTATAGAGGGAATTCTCAATATTCTCCAAGCCGTGCCATAATCACGGGTTTTCTTTTCAAAAACCTCTTTGCAAGCCTTTATAACTTGCTTATATTCGCCTAATGTTTTATTAATCAATGTATTTGAATTTAGGTACCTGTAAAAGGAAATGTAATTGGCTGCGAAAGATAAAGGTTTTTATTCAAAAAAGACACTCAATCTGAATGGAAAAATAATAGATCTCAATACGCCAGCAATCATGGGTATATTGAATCTCACCCCTGATTCTTTTTATGATGGAGGGCGCCTTGCAAGAGAAGATCAAATTTTAGGACAAAGTGAAAATTTTTTGAATGCAGGTGTAGATATTCTAGATATCGGTGGATATTCCACACGGCCAGGGGCAAAAGACATCTCCCCTGAAGAAGAGTGGCAACGACTTGTTCCTGCTCTCGGTATTATTTCTAAAAACCTTCCGGAAATTCCCGTTTCCGTTGATACATTCAGGGCTGATATTGCAAGGCAAAGCATGGAATACGGAGCTTCTATGATCAATGATGTTTCGGGAGGAACACTTGACTCGAAAATGTATGACACTATTTCAGAATTACAGGTACCCTATGTATTGATGCACATGAAAGGCACGCCCCGGACCATGCAATCCGGCACACAATACGATGATGTGATAAGGGAAGTTTTGACAGAACTGGAAAAAAAGCTGTCCAATCTAACAAACAGGGGGGTAAATGATGTTATATTAGATGTGGGATTCGGGTTTGCCAAAACAGTCGATCAAAATTATGAATTATTAAGACGGCTGGACGCCTTCAAAATCTTTGATATACCGCTTTTGGTGGGTATTTCACGAAAATCCATGATCTGGAAATTGTTGGATATTACACCGGAAGAAACATTAAATGGAACCACAGCTTTACATATGGTTGCTTTGATAAAAGGCGCCTCCATTTTGCGGGTCCATGATGTAAAAGAGGCAAAACAAGTAGTTGACTTAAATAACAGTTTAACCAAATAAATATATATCATTGACCTTACTCTTTAAAATCGGTTTTTTAGATATCGGATGGGTGGATGTGTTCGATGTGCTGGCCGTTTCCATCCTTCTCTATCAGCTTTATAAACTGATGAAGGGTAGTATTGCCTCCAAAGTTTTTTTAGGATTCATCTTTTTATACTTGATTTACCTGATAGTAAAGGCTGCGCAAATGGAATTGCTGTCTTCCATATTAGGGCAATTTATGGGTGTTGGAGTTTTGGCTATCATTATTCTTTTCAGTCCGGAGATACGCAAATTTCTATTGCTATTAGGCAAGTCAACCCCCTTTGGTAAAGAGAGTTCGCTTTTCAAGCCTTTTCTATGGAAAAAAGATCATGGGCAAGCTAGCTTTGAATACACGCCTGTTATTGAAGCAGCAAGGACACTCAGTGGAACCAGTACAGGCGCACTTATTGTATTTTCGAAAGAATCTGAATTGAAGTTTTATGTGGATTCAGGCGACCGGATAGATGCCAGGATAAATAAACGTCTATTGATTTCTATTTTTAACAAAAACAGCCCACTGCATGATGGAGCTGTAATCATTTATAAGGATAAGATTCTAGCTGCACGGTGTATTTTGCCTGTGAGCGACAGGGATAATCTACCTGCACAATTTGGTCTAAGACATCGTGCTGCCATTGGTATGAGTGAAACTACTGATACTCTGGTATTAATAGTTTCAGAAGAAACAGGTCAGATATCAATGGTTAGAAAAGGAGAATTTTTCCACAACCTATCGCTGCCTGAAATAAGGAAAATAATCAATGAGTATATTAAAGAAGAACAACCTTTGGCGTTTCAAACAAAATTCCAAAAAATTCTTAAAGAAGAACTGCCACCTATCATTGAAGAAATGAAATCAGAAGATGGACAAACTGGTGTTGCCAGCCAGTCCACAAAATAAATCAATCTAATTCAGAATAGTAAAGCTTTATTACGACAGTAGTATTGTCACCAACAAATCTGTTTACAGTGGATCCTGTATTATATGGCCTAACTACCAGCAAAGAATCAACACTTTTGTCGGATATAAGCCCCTGCGTAAAAACACTAATAACTCCGCTATATGTTCTTATACCGGTCAACTCATCCTGTGTAAATTTTAAATATAATTCGTTACCCTGACTTTCCTCATCTAATAATTTCTTTGGCCGGCCATTTACAAAAACGTATTGGTTGTCTTTGTCTATCACATATAACTGCATTGGTCCGGGAGGTGACAAGTACTCTTCATAAGGTTCTGTCTGAAAGACCAGTTCAGCACGATTGACCACAATTTCGGAAATAGTATCTAAAAATTGATATAATGGTATTAAACTCAAGCGCGTCACAATACCTGAGCCAGATTGTGTATAATTGTTTCCGTTTCCCGGGTCATATTCTACATTTGTGTCTATTAGTCCTTCGAGGGCAGTTCCTGAACGATTTGTTTTTATACTATGATAGAATGCTGTGAATCTATTATAACCATCCGTTGAATAAAAATTAAAAGAATAACTTTTTCCAACGGTATCAAGAGGCAGGTGATAATGTAAGGTAATTTTGCTGTCTCCGGACAATAAATTAATTCCCAGTGCTTTACTGTTTGCGACTGAAGGCACCATTGCAATGCCATTGAAAAATCTCTGGAATTTATTATGGTCAGCAAATATGTCCGGATCGTCTTTAGCTCCCTGAAATAAACGTAGCCCAAGGGTATCCGCCAACCGGATCGATAACACAGTATCAATCCATACAGTATCTAATCCCGCCAGATTAAAAACGTTTTGACCCAGCGGATCCTGCATATATGCAGTACTATCCCATGAAAACTTCAGATCGTTATTGATAGTATCCTCCAGCTCATGAACATAAATCTGCTGTAGCATTAAATCTCTGGGGCCGTATTGATAAGTCAGGTTAAAATTGAATATCAGGCTATCATAAACAGAAAGCGAGTCCGGTTCAAATTTACTGAGCCCCAAAAACAAACGGGCATATCCCGTTGCATCTAAATCGCCAAAATCAGGGTCAGAAAAATGTGACACAAGAACGCGAGGATGTCCTTTGGTAAAAATAGAATCCATTTGCAATACACTAGTACGCAGAGGTATCTCATAGTATTTTGCCGAGAAGCCACCTCGTTTCGGATCCAGATCTAACCCAATCTCTCCAGATTCCTCACAAGCAACAACGACAATCGCCAATCCGACAATCAGTGCAAATCGCTTAACCCACAAGATCATTATACAAATTATAGTATGAATCAACGCAACCGTCGTCCTTTTCAATTGTATTTACTACCTTTTTCTTATCTATAGAAGCAAAAATATCGTTCAGGCCATTATTAAATGTGCTTTCGGATTTAATAACTACATCTGAATACTCAATTCCCAGTTTTATAAATCCCTCAAAATCTCCGGTTTTAATAGATTGAAGCATATCATCTTCGATATCCATCATTTTAATTTTATCTAAAAGATCACTGCCGAATTTATGCTTGAAAGCATTATCATAAACAGTAAAAACAGTTTTAGCATTGTGAAAAATCGGATCATTTTTATATGTCGTCTTTATATACATGGGTATCAGACTGGTAATCCAATCGTTACAATGCACTATATCCGGAGCCCAACCCAATTTTTTGACTGTTTCAAGTGTCCCTTTGCAAAAGAAAATGGCCCGCTCATCGTTGTCGGCATAAAAATTATCATCCTTGTCAAAAAACACACTCTTTCTATGAAAATAATCTTCATTATCAATAAAGTAAACCTGCAACTTAGCATTAGGAATAGAGGCAACCTTTATTACAAGTGGCTTTTCCTCTTCCCCCACGGCAATATTAATTCCCGATAATCGTACAACTTCATGGAGGCGGTTTTTCCTTTCATTAATTAACCCAAACCTCGGTACAAGAATCCTAATTTCCATTCCTCTCTCCTGCATAGCTTGTGGGAGTTTTCTAACCATTTCTGCCACTAGTGAAGTCTGTAAAAAAGGATTAATTTCACTGGACACATAAAGAATTCTGATTTTTGACATTTCCTTATTATAAATTGAATTTATATTAATTGGTTACAAAATTAGGAAAAAAATGCCTGATAACCATGGGATTTATAAATTAAAGCGTACTTTTGCACCCCTTTTATACGTAATTCACACGTAAATGAGAGTTATTCACAATATATCTCCGATAAAGGAATATTTATCTGAAATACACCGACAGTCAAAACAGGTAGGTTTGGTGCCAACCATGGGCGCACTGCATGATGGCCATGCTAAACTGATCCGGCAAGCTCTTATTGAAAATGATATTGTCATTTGCAGCATTTATGTGAATCCTGCACAATTTAATAATCCTGAAGACCTTCAAAATTATCCGGTTAGTATGGAAAAAGATCTTGATTTGCTTAAAAATTTAGGTTGTCATTGCGCTTTTTGTCCCAATAATCTTACAATGTATCCTGAAAAGTCCTTGCTCCTAACGGACATGGGTTATCTCGATCAAATTATGGAAGGCAAATTCAGGCCAGGTCATTTCAATGGAGTGCGACTGATAATCGCAAAATTATTTAATATTATAAACCCCGACAATGCATACTTCGGCAAAAAAGATTTCCAACAACTGGCAGTCATCCGACAACTGGTCCGTGAACTGGCCTTCGGCGTTACTATCAGGCCAATAGAAACCGTACGTGAACCGGATGGTTTGGCAAAGTCGTCGAGAAATTTGCTATTGAATGAGCGCTCCAGAAAAGATGCGTCAATGATTTTCAAAGTCCTTTTGGCTGCACAAAAGCAGCTAAAAACAGGCATGTCACCGACAAATGTAAAACACATGGTGCAAAACATGTTTAATAACAATAACAACATCGGCGAACTGGAATATTTTGAAATTGTAAATAAAAATACATTAATAGATATGGAGCAGATTGAAGATCCGGAAAAAGTGCAATTATGTATTGCCGGATACTTTGCAAATATCAGATTAATCGATAATATTTCATTAATTTGATATAAATTTGCGTCAGAAGATTTAACTATGTTTATAGAAATTGTAAAATCTAAAATTCACAGGGTTAAAATAACCGAGGCTGAATTGCATTATGTAGGCAGTATAACGATTGACGAGTCACTCATGGAAGCTGCCAATATCATTGAAAATGAAAAAGTTCAAATTGTGAACATCAATAATGGCGAACGCATTGAAACATATGTGATCAAAGGTGAAAGAGGGAGTGGTGAAATTTGTCTCAACGGCCCTGCGGCCAGAAGAGGTCAAGTGGGGGATATTGTCATTATCATCGCCTATGGCTTCATGGATTTTAATGAGGCAAAATCTTTTAAACCCGTAATCATATTCCCTGACGAAAAGAATCAAATCATTGGCTAATCCTTATTTCAAGCATTTTATCAAATTCTTAAAGTACTTTTTTACTCTGGGTATCGCGGCTTTTTTATTATGGTATGTGTATAGAGATATTGATTTTGAAGAAGCCATCCTTAAACGATTTAAATTTGTAAATTATTCATGGGTTATTCTTTCAATAATCCTGGCAATTGGTTCTCACTATTTACGGGCTTATCGGTGGAACCTTCTGATCGAACCACTCGGCTATAAACATCTTAAAACCTGGAGAACCTTTTTAGCGGTAATGGTTGGATATTTTGCAAATTTATTTGTGCCGCGAATGGGCGAGATCACGAGATGCGGTATCCTCAAAAAGACTGATGATGTGGCAATCACTTCATCATTTGGAACTGTTGTTGCCGAGAGGGTACTGGATCTGCTCATTTTAATTTTAATGATCTTATTCGGGTTTTTAGTTCAGTTTAACAAGTTGTCAGACTTTATGAAAACCCATTTCTTAGGAAATTATGAAACCATCAGGCACTTTGCCATTATAGGAATTGTCATCTTAATTGTCACAGGCATACTTCTGCTATTAATAATGCGAATATTCCGGGAACAAATAAGGAGGAATCCTCTAATATTGAAAATCAGAACATTTATTCGCGAATTGGCAGAAGGTCTTTTAAGTATCAGACAAATTAAAAGTAAATGGGGTTTTTGGATGTCTACTATTCTAATCTGGTTGTTCTACTATTTGATGGCTTATATAGTTTTTTTCGCAGTACCCGAAACTTCAACCCTCAGCCCTATGGCCGGTCTTTCTGTTTTGATTATGGGAGGATTAGCCATGTCGACACCTGTACAAGGCGGCTTCGGCGCATACCATATGTTTGTCAGCAGCATACTGGTTTTGTATGGAATTGCACCAGAAGACGGTAAATTCTTTGCTTTTCTTTTACACACATCCCAATTCATGACTGTTTTGGTAGTTGGTGGTATTAGTTTTGTTATTAGCTTATTGTTAACCAGAAAAACAAATTATGACCACAAAAAATAAAATACTTGAGTTACCTGATCTACTAAAAAAAACAAAAAAGTGGAAAGCAGACGGCAAACGTATCGTATTTACAAATGGTTGTTTTGACATCATGCACTTAGGTCATGTAGATTACCTTGAGAAAGCAAAAGCTGAAGGAGATATATTAATTGTTGGTCTGAATTCAGATCTTTCAACCACCAATATCAAAGGCCCTGAAAGACCAATAGTAGATGAACATTCCAGGTCACGTACACTGGCAGCTATGGAATTTGTAGATGCAGTAATTATTTTCGACGAAAATACACCTTATAACCTGATCAAAAACCTCCTGCCGGATATTCTCATAAAAGGGAAAGACTATACAGTTGAAAACATTATAGGGGCTGATGTCGTATTAAAAAATAACGGAGAAATTATAACAATAGATTTAGTAAAAGGATATTCTACAACGAAAATATTTGAAAGAATTAGAAAAATAAAATAGAATTATGGGAATAATTGTCATTGCAATTGTTTTTGCTATCATCAGCGGAATTGTAAGCTCGAGGCTAAAGAGTAAGTTTAAACGCTATTCGCAAACACCACTGGCTTCCAATATGAGTGGCAAAGATGTTGCTGAACGTATGTTGCGTGATAATGGAATTAACGATGTACAAGTCATTTCAGTTCGTGGACAGCTTACCGACCATTACAATCCAGCCAATAAGACAGTAAACCTGAGTGAGCCGGTATACGCAGGAAGAAACGCAGCATCTGCCGCCGTTGCAGCTCATGAATGCGGACATGCCGTTCAGCATGCCACAGCATACAAAATGTTAACTTTGCGTACGGCACTTGTGCCCATTCAAAATGTAAGCGGCAAAATTCTGAACTTTATAATGCTGGCCAGTATTTTTGGTGGAGCTTTTTTATTTAGTACTTTCCCAACCGATTTGGTTTTAATGGTTATAATTGGCTCCTATAGCATATTTACACTTTTTTCGTTTATTACCTTACCAGTTGAGTTTGACGCCAGCAACCGGGCTTTGAAATGGATCAGCTCCCGGGGTGTTGTAAACCCTGGCGAATACGATATGGCAAAGGATGCCCTTAAGTGGGCAGCATTAACATACGTTGTTGCTGCACTGGGATCTCTGGTCACCCTTTTGTACTGGTTATCAATTTTTATGGGACGACGAAATTGATCTACTAAAAGAATTTTGTGATATCCCGGGAAAAACGATTCACTTATTAATGAAATAGAACTATATGAATTTTGATCTGACAGAAGAACAACAAGCCGTCCGGGATGCCGCCCGGGAATTTGCGAAAATAGAACTTTTTCCCGGCGTGATCGAAAGGGATGAAAAACAACAATTCCCTACCGAACAAGTTAAAAAAATGGGTGAGCTTGGTTTTTTAGGAATGATGGTTGACCCGAAATATGGTGGAAGTGGCATGGACACGATTTCGTATGTGCTGGCTCTTGAAGAGATTGCAAAAATAGATGCCTCTGCTGCGGTAATCATGTCGGTCAACAATTCATTAGTTTGTTGGGGTCTGGAAGAATATGGCACCGAAGAACAAAAACAGAAATATCTCGTGCCACTGGCCAGCGGAAAGATACTTGGCGCTTTTGCATTGTCAGAACCCGAGGCCGGATCAGATGCAACACACCAACATACTACTGCCAGAGACATGGGTGACCATTATTTGGTCAATGGCACAAAAAACTGGATATCTAACGGTAGTACCGCTTCCGTATACCTCGTCATGGCCCAATCTAACAAAGAAAAAAAACACCGCGGCATCAATGCTCTGATCATAGAGAAAGGCGTGGAAGGATTTAGTGTGGGGCCAAAGGAAAATAAACTTGGAATTCGTGGCTCAGATACTCATTCATTACAATTAAACGATGTTCGCGTTCCGAAAGAAAACCGGTTAGGCGATGATGGTTTTGGCTTTAAATTTGCCATGAATACCCTAAATGGTGGCAGGATTGGCATTGCAGCCCAGGCTCTCGGCATAGCTTCAGGTGCCTTCGAATTATCACTAGAATACGCAAAACAGCGTAAGGCTTTCGGAACAGAGATAGCTAACCACCAGGCCATTCAATTTAAATTAGCTGATATGGCAACAAAAATTGACGCAGCCCGATTTCTTTGTATAAATGCTGCCTTTGCTGAGGATCAAAAACGCCCATACATTAAGGAAAGTGCGATGGCCAAATTATATTGTGCAGAAGTAGCTATGCAAACAACTATTGAAGCCGTACAAATACACGGGGGTTATGGTTATGTTAAGGAATATCATGTGGAGCGGATGATGCGGGACGCCAAAATAACGCAGATTTATGAAGGCACTTCAGAAATACAATCTATGGTTATTGCACGAGAGCTATTGAAATAATCAAGGAATTTATTTACACATTTTTTCTACTCAATATTCATAATAACAATATTAATTGTACTTTTATTAGATTTTTCTTGTAAAAGTACAATGAATTCTCCATTTTTGTTACTGATATTAAATCGAGAAGGTATTTATAATTATTTTAATAATTGCATATTTTTTAGATGGAAGACTATAATAAAATAATTGAATCGCTAAGCGTTCATTATAAGAAGGCTAATAATATTAAGATTAAGCAGCCTATTACTATCGAAAATTATTACGATGTTGAGAATGCCATATTCCGGATTAACAAAGGCGAGATCAGGTATTCAAATGAAGCCAAAATAGCAAAAACAGGTGATCTGTTATTCCTTCCTGGCGGAAAAAATATCAAAATCAAATTTGGGAGAGGAACAGAAATCAGTCTGTCAAACGATGATTTCATTTCAAAAAAAGAAGATTATTTTGACAGCCTTCCATTTCATGAAATAGAGAATACCCAGGAAGAAAATTTCAGTTATGTTAACTTTGATGCAAAAGTTTTTGACTCGGTCAATTTCTTTGCCTCACTTGATATACCACCATTTATAATTGAAAATGGACATCAAATTTGCCAAACAATGAATACAATCCTGGAAGAAACTTCTTCTGACCTTCCGGGAAATGATAGAATAATCAATCTGGTAACTGACCAACTGGTGGTTGAAATCATACGTTATATACTGGTCAACAACTTGTTTGTTGAACAATTTGCAACTAACAGTACTTATTTTAAGGATCCACGCCTAATTGATATCTTTGCCTATATCAAGGAACATTTATCCGGCGACCTTTCAAATAAAAATTTGGCAGATGTCGCAAATGTTTCAGAAGATTATGTGGGACAATATTTCAAGATGCTAACAGGCATCAACCCGCAAGACTATATTGAATATCAGCGAATGGAAGAAGCCGTTAGCTTGCTCAGGACATCCAAAAAAAGCATCCGCGAAATTGGGCATGAAGTCGGCTACAAGGATACCGCTTATTTTTGCCGTCGCTTTAAAATGATGTTTGGAATACCGGCAGGCAAGATGAGGAGAAGAGAGTCCTTAATCAATATCTAACTTTTTGTTATAAGTCTTTAAAAGAGTCATGGCTTCATCCAACAAGTTATGCCCTTTTTCTATGCCATTACCTATTACAATCATGTCTGCTCCGGCCGCGAGTGCTTTTTCTATTTTCCCCACTGTATTAAGACCCCCTCCTACTATGAGAGGTATATCTATAGAATCCCGGACTTTACGAATCATTTCAGAGGTAACTGGTTCATGGGCACCACTTCCGGCATCAAGATAGATGAGGCGAAGCCCCATCATCTCTCCTGCCATAGCAGTACAGATAGCTATAGGGATCTTATCGGGGGGGATAGGCAAACTGTTACTGATATAAGCGACAGTAGTATTACGGTCATTACCCACTAATATATATCCGGTAGGTAATATTTCCATATTGCTCTTTTTCAAAAAAGGCGCAGCTAATACATGCTGTCCTATTAAATAATCCGGATTCCGTCCGGAAATCAATGATAATAGAAGAACAGCGTCAGCTCCTTCGTCGAGGTGCATGTGATTGCCTGGAAATAGAACTACAGGAATATCAGACATTGCTTTTAGCCGCTTTATGATCTCGCCCTGATCAGAGGAAGTAACCAGGCTCCCTCCTACAAAAAATAAATCAACCCCATGGGCTACACATTTTTCTATCAACCTTCCCAGATGTCCGGCATCTCCCTGCTCATCAGGATCGATCAATACCGCCAGTTTTTTTCTGCCCCTATTTTTGCTCTGGTACAGATTGTTCAGTATTGCCGATTTTTTCATTCCGATTTCCTATTAAAAACCCGATCAGTTTTTTCCTTGCAAGACCCAGCAAAAACACTGATAAGTACTGTAAAAACCTACTATACATCCTGTTTCGTATCGGATGTCTGACTAAAGCCAGTTCTCCCTTTCTCTTACCAGCAACCTCAGGGACATGCCTCCTGTTCCGCAGACCTTTAACAAATAAAAACCCCATTATCAAAGATCCACCTATTAAAGCTGTCCGCTCAGTTAACTTAAGCGAAGTTTTTTTCGTTTTATCCACTTCAACAAACAGTTCTTGCTTAGCCTCGAGAACATCTTTTTGCAATTCCTGTTTTCGTCTAATTATTTCCTCTCTTTTATTCATCTATTTCTTTAAAAATATCTATATCACGTTCAAAAATCACTTTATATACAATATTTGTAATCAATTTTTCTCTAAATACATATATCAAAACACCAAATAAGATAATCAAACCTGCCATTATCAAGAATCCTGCATAAGTACTGCCTAAAAAGTTATTAAGTAAGAAAGCACCAGCCAAACTAAAAAAGAACAAAAACACCATAAGGAGTCCCATAATAACAAACAAGATCACAAATGATATAATAACCTGAGCAAGATACTCTTTTGACATTGTCTCAAACAGCTCCATACGCACTTTCGAATAACGGATTAGTGCCTCCAGAGTCTTTTTTAAATTAAGCTTGTCTTCTATAAAATTGTCCTTTTTCACAATTTATTTCCTTTTAATTATATAAAATATGGCTGACAATGTTCATCGAACAGTAATTTAATTTAAATACCTGTAATTTAAAAGAAAATACGACCTGCAAAATGATCAATAAACATTATGATCTATATAATTTGGATATATAGTGCAATGCCGGGCTTTAATTTTTTCAAAAAGACTATCCCGCAGTGCTTTAATATTTATTTTTTTTGTGGCCGAAATGTAAACACGGTTTTCATTAGACTTTCCTCCAAGATTTTGTTCCTGAAATTTTTGAAGGGAGAACCGGCCCGATTCATCTGCATAGGCTGGATCTGATTCTAATTTGTCCACTTTATTGTAAACATATAATATATTTTTCTCTACTGCACCAATTTCACTAAGCGTTTGGTTTACAATATCAATCTGATCATGAAATGACGGATGAGAAATATCTGCTACATGCAAAAGAATATCAGACTCTGTCACCTCATCTAAAGTAGATTTAAATGATTCAATAAGATGATGAGGTAGTTTCCTAATAAATCCAACCGTATCGGAAAGTAAAAATGGAATGTCTTTTATTACCACTTTTCTTACTGTAGAATCGACAGTTGCAAACAACTCGTCTTCTGCATACACCTTCGCTTTCGAAAGCAGTGTCATTAAAGTGGACTTCCCAACATTAGTGTATCCGACCAATGCCACCCGAACAATATTAGTTCTGGACTTACGTTGAGTGGCATTTTGAGTATTTATCTTCATTAATCTCTTTTTCAAAACACCAATCTGATTCCTGATCACCCTGCGGTCGGTCTCAATCTCCTTCTCTCCGGCGCCACCACGGGTACCCGTACCTCCTCGCTGACGTTCCAGGTGTGTCCACATACGCGTGAGACGTGGCATCAGGTATTGGTAACGAGCAAGTTCTACCTGTGTTTTGGCCTGTGCCGTTTTTGCTCTCTTTAGAAAAATATCAAGAATCAACAAACTTCTGTCATAAATCCTGCATTTCATTAATTTTTCCAGGTTTCTCAGCTGCGAAGGACTCAGATCATCATCAAAAATCACCAGGTTTATATCATGAGAAATAATAAATTGACGAATCTCCTCCGCTTTACCCTTTCCAATATATAGTTTCGAATCCGGAACATTTACCCGTTGAGTAAATTTTTTCACCGTCTTAATTCCCAGAGTACTAGCCAAAAATTTCAGCTCCTTCAAGTACTCCTTAACCTTATCCTTGGTCTGCTTGTGATTGAATATCGCTACAAGCACAGCGTCTTCCTTTGTTGTTTGTTTCTTTATCAGGTCTTTCATACATCACCTTGCTATACATTCTTCCGGCTATATCAATTCCGGATATTTTTTACAAAAATGGAAGAAAATATGTCGGTTATTCATAAAAATATTTAAAATTTGTTGCTTTATTTGTATATCTGAATAATTATTAGATATATCTGATAATTTTTATAAATATTTTAATACGACTATATCCATGAAAATTGCCATTGTACTGAATACTTCCTGGAACATTTACAATTTTAGGAAAAGTTTGGTCCAGTCATTTTTAGATAAAGGTCACGAGGTGTATACAATAGCACCTGTGGATGCTTATACGGCAAACCTGACCGCTATGGGATGTAAGCACATCCCTGTGAAAATGGATAGCCGCGGGGCAAACCCCATCAAAGATCTGTTGCTCATCAGAGAGCTATTTAATATATACAAAAAAATTAAACCCAATGTGATTTTGCATTTTACGATCAAGCCAAATATATATGGTACACTCGCAGCAAGATTATTGGGGATACCGGTTATCAATAATGTATGTGGGCTTGGAACTATATTTTTGAAAACAAATTTCATTTCAAAAATAGCCATTTACATGTACAAAATTGCCTTTATTTCTCCAAAGAAAATATTCTTCCAGAATGATGATGACCGAAATTTGTTCATAAAAAATCATTTGGCACAGGATAGTATATGCGATATCTTACCTGGATCTGGTATTGACCTGGATGAATACCTCCCCAGCGAGAAAGAGGTGAAAAACAATTTTACATTTTTACTTATTTCACGCCTGATATATGACAAAGGAATCCGTGAATTTGTCCAGGCTGTTTCAATATTGAGACAAAAAGGTATTAATGCGGAATTCAAGGTGTTGGGAGCTATTGATGAAAAGCACAAACGAGGCATACCAAAAAAGACCATTGAAAAATGGTTCGAAAAAGAAGGGATACAATACCTTGGCACGAGTGAGAATGTGAAGCCTATAATTGAGCAAGCCGACTGCGTGGTTTTACCTTCTTACAGGGAAGGAACACCAAGGACATTGCTTGAGGCCGCAAGTATGGGTCTGCCTCTTATAGCCACAAATGTACCGGGATGCAGCAATGTGGTAGAAGACGGCTACAACGGTTATCTTTGTGAACATAGAAACCCGGATGATTTGGCAAATAAAATGGAAAAAATGCACCATTTAACCCCTGAAGAACGGGAATGGCTTGGACGAAACAGCAGAAACAAGGTAGAAAAACACTTTGACGTTAAACATGTGATTGATAAATACCATGCTTCAATTGAAGCACTGGCAGTATAATAAGCGATCTATGGTAATAAAAAAGACAATGATTGAGGGGTTGATCGAGATAATTCCTTCTGTTTTTTCTGACGAACGGGGATATTTTTTTGAACTTTATCAAAACCAAAAATTCAAAGGTCTGGGATTGAACATGACATTTATTCAGGATAATCAGTCTTTTTCAAAAAAAAATGTGATCAGAGGTCTGCATTTTCAAAACGCACCATACAGTCAGGGCAAGCTTGTAATGGCTGTTACAGGCAAAGTACTGGATATAGTATTGGATTTGCGAAGTGGTTCTCCAACTTTTGGGAAACATGAAAAAATCATTCTCGACAGCCGAATTCACAACATGCTTTATATACCTGAAGGTTTTGCACATGGTTTTTCAACATTAGAAGACTCAGTGTTTTTTTATAAATGCACAACATATTACAACAAATCCGCGGATGGTGGAATCAGATGGAACGATCCGGAATTGAATATAGATTGGGAAGTGAATAGCCCCATTATTTCAGAAAAGGATAAATCACTACCGACATTCGCAGAGTTTAAGCACAAGGTTGGGTTAACATAAAACAAATCTTATATTTGTTCAAAAGAGAAATTCATTGAATAAAATATTAATATATCTTAGTATGGTCTTCCTAATGGCAGTTTTGCTATCAGGATGCAAAACTTATAAACAACATTATATGTTTAAGGTTGATGAAGAAGCCGACGCGGCCTTTTTGTCACAAGAGCTCACTATAGCAGAAAGAAATTATATCATACAGCCCAATGATGAGATTGAGGTCAAGGTTTATACTAATAAAGGAGAAAGGATCATCGATCCAAATTATGAACTGGCTATTAAAAGTGGCCAAAACCAGCAATACCGTGAATCATCAGAATTCCTCATTCTGGATAGTGGAATCGTAAAACTACCTATGGTCGGTTTTGTACATTTGGCAGGATATACCTTAGAGGAGGCCGAACAACATTTGGAAAAACTATATGCCACTTTTTATAAAGACCCCTTTGTACGCATTCATTATTTGAATAAAAGAGTAACTGTATTAGGCGCAACAGGTGGGATGGTTATTCCACTGGAGAATGAAAGTATCTCATTAATCGAAGTCATTGCCTTAGCCGGAGGAATAGACGACGGAGGCAAAGCTCATAATATCCGGCTTATCCGGGGAGATCTCCATAGTCCGGAGGTTTTTCTTATCGACCTGTCTACAGTAGAGGGTATGAGAAAATCTATGCTCGATGTAAAACCAGGTGATATCATATATATTGAGCCACATAAGAAAATCGTATCAGAATCTCTCAGGGATCTAACCACAGTACTTGCTTCTCTGGCAAGTATAGTCACACTTATAATTTTAATAGACAATATAAATTAATAGCCTTGAAGCAGGCTCCTGAAAATCATATCGCCCCCGTAATCATTGGGACAACCAATGAGCAAAATATAGACAGCATCGATGTCAACAAATTGATGAAGACTTTCAGGCGAGTTTCCCCCTGGATCATTTTTACGCTTGCCCTGGGCTTATCAATTGCGTATATCTATATCAGATATACAAAAGAAACTTTCCAGTCTTCATCCATTCTCCAACTGGATGTGAAAAGCGAAGCCAACATCCTGGGACTTAAAACTTATGACGAAGGCATTAACAACCTGTCAAAAGAAATCGAACTTATCAAATCAAAATTATTTATCGGCAAGGTGGTCGAAGAATTGGGATTTGAGATCGAGTACTATGAATATGGTGACATTCTATTTGAGGAACGCTATAAAAGTTCGCCATTTAAGGTCTGGTTCAGCCATATAGATTCTCACCTGTACAACAAAGCCATTGATGTAGATTTCCTTAACAATAGTCAATACCGTTTATCTTACACCATCGGCCAACAAGTACATAGTGAAGTATATCACTTTGGCGACACAGTTCGCAGCGATGATATGGAAATAGCCATCACCTTGAATAAACCAATTATTCAGGAAAAACCCGCTGAATATTTCTTCATTATCCATTCACAATCTGCCTTGGTTGATTATATCAGAAGTAATTTCACAGTTGAGCCCCTGGATTTTAATGCAAAAACAATCACAATCTCTTTTAAAGATTTCAACAAATACAAGGCCAGAGATATACTTTACGCAATCGATACCTTATATATATACTATACCAAAAAACAAAAAAACCAGGTTAACCAACAAAAAATATTATTTCTAAATGATCAATTGGGGCAAACAGAAAAAAAACTTGGTGAATTGGAGGACTATTTTGAATCGTTTACCATTACAAATAAAACAATCAATCTGGAAGCTAATCTTAGCCAGACCATAATGATATTAAATGAGATTGATTCCCAGCGTTTTAGTACAAGTCAACGATTACTCGCTTTGGAAAAAATTCTTGATGATCTCAATAAAAAAGAAGATTTTATGTTAAACCCAGCTGATGCTTCACTGTTTTCTCCTGAAATCCTTGAAGAACTCAGCAAATATGAAGAAGTCCTTGAAGAAAGCCAGGTGCTCCTTAGTTCTTATAATGAAAATACTTTTGCATACCAAAAAAAACAAGATGAACTGCAATTCTCAAAAGAGCGGATTATTAGCTACCTCGAAAGGACAATAGCCAATCTGCAAAAAAACCTTAACCTACTGGAAGACAAAAAGAAACAGTTAGAAAGGGAATTCGTGAAATTACCTTCAAAACAGACAGAATTTACAAAAACCAAGCGTTTTTATTCACTTTATGAAGAGTTTTATCTTTCGTTAATGAAAAGCAAAGCGGAGTTTGAGCTCGCCCAGGCTGGAACTGTTACAGACTATTTCATTCTATCTCCTGCCTCATTGCCTTCAAGGCCATTGTCACCTAATCAACCCATTATTTATGGCATTGGCTTCCTGCTCGCTTTATTTATAAGTTTCTTTATTGTAGGATTATCCTACCTTATGGATAATAAAATAACAAGTCTGAACGAACTCGAAAAACTTACTGACATTCCGGTTCTCGGCACCATACCTTTTTTCCGGTGGGAGAAAAAATTTAACACACGGTTGATTGTCGATAAACTTCCAAAGTCTGAAATCAGTGAAGCCTTCAGGACCATACGTACAAATCTTGAATTTTTAAATGGCAGCGATGATAAAAAAATTATTACAATCACTTCTACAACCAGCGGAGAAGGCAAAACATTTGTAGCTGTAAATCTGGGCGGTATTATTTCCTACTTAGACAATAAAGTAGTTATTTTAGATCTGGACATGCGCAAACCCAAATTACAAAAGGTGTTTTACAATACCGATACTAATAACGGTATAAGCACAATTCTTATTAATAAACATGACGTAGAGTCATGTATTTTGAAAACGGAGCTCCCCAATCTTGATTATATCCCATCTGGCCCCATACCACCAAATCCGTCAGAACTTATTATGAGCAAACATTTTAGCGAAATGCTCGAAAAACTGAAAACTCTATATGATGTCATAATCATAGATACGCCACCGGCAGGCCTTGTGACCGACGGTGTCCGGGCTATGCAAAAAGCTACCATTCCATTATATATTATACGTGCAGATTATTCTAAAAAGAATTACTTAAAGGCTATTAACAAAACTATCAAAACACAAAAGCTTAGCAAACTCTCGCTTGTACTCAACGCGACAAAAAATTCGGGTAAAAACATTTATGGTTATACCCACAATGGCAATCATGGTTATTATATTGAAAATGAAAATAAGAAACCATTTGATATAAGATCCATATTCAAGAGATTTGCAAAATGATATTGGATTTCTTTAAAAAACACACACCCCAACCCCCTCCTAAAGTGGATTTGCACTCTCACCTACTTCCGGGTTTGGACGATGGAGTGAGAACCATGGATGAATCCATGGAAATCATAGAAAAATTTCATGCCGCCGGTTATCGTAAGCTCATCACCACTCCGCATATTATGAGTGATTATTTTGATAATAACCGCAAAATTATTTATGACCGGTTGGAAGAAGTCCGCTCTGAAATAAAAAAACATAGAATACAAATAGATCTACATGCTGCTGCAGAATATTATCTGGATGAGGCATTTATAGAAAAGTTAAATAAAAATGAACCTCTACTCACTTTTGGAGACAACTATGTGCTTTTCGAAACGGCTTTTATGAATGAACCCATCTTTTTAAAAGATGCTGTCTTTAAAATGAATACCAGTGGCTATAAACCCGTCTTTGCACACCCGGAGCGTTATCTCTACCTGGCCAGAAAACCATCGCTGGTTCAGGAATTACTCAACATGAATGTTCTTTTTCAACTCAACATTTTATCACTCAAAAATTATTATTCAAAAGAAGTAAGAAAATTTGCTCAAAAACTTTTAAAATTGAATTCCATTCGCTTTGCCGGAAGTGATTGTCATAACCTTCAACAATTTAATAGTTTTCAAATGGCCCTTGAAAGCCGTGAATTTTCACAGATTAACACTTCAAATTTACTCAATGAAAAAATTGAATAACAATTATGGATTTCACTCCAATCACAAAAAGTCTTTCTCTTTAATCTTAAATGTAACAAGGTTATAGTTATCAGGAATAAATTAACACACTTCTGTTTTTCCTATTTGTTTTTTTTTACTAATATGCAGTTGTTCAAACAAACATCAACGAAACGGGTTCATGGGAGAAAATAATAAACGGAAAGATGAGTTAAAAGCCTTGATTAGACGGTTTGAAAGCCAGGCCCTAAAAAACTCCTATGGTTTTTATTCCATGGAAGAATTTGAAGAGATCATTCATCATTACATACATCTTACAAAATATAAAAATGCCCTCCATGCCTGTTCAGCAGGCATTCATCAATACCCTTATTCAACAGAGCTTATGTTCGAAAAAGCTCAGGTACTATCCAATTTGGAGCAATATACCGAAAGCCTGGACATACTTGAAAAATTAAATACTCTACAACCTAACGACCCTGAAAATCTCCTGCTCACAGCTTCCGTTCTCGCTTTAAAAGGTAGTTTTGAAGACGCCATCAATTTGTATCTATTCGCCGAACCGTTTGTTCATGAAAAAGATGAACTTTATTATAACATAGGCCTGGCATATCAAAACTTTTTCAATTATGATGCGGCAATCGTATATTATCAAAAAGCAGTAGAGATAAATATTAATCATGAAAATGCTTTGTATGAACTGGCTTATTGTCTCGATATTACCGGTCAGCTGGAGCACAGTATTTCCTATTATAATAAGTTTATCGATAAGGATCCCTACTCGCAACACGCATGGTACAATCTAGGAATCGTATATAGCAAACTCAATCAAAAAAACAAAGCTATTGAGGCATACGAATATGCGATTCTCATTGATGACAATTTTGCTTCAGCATGGTATAACCTGGGCAATGCATGGATGGAAGACGGACAAATGCCCAAATCTATCGATGCCTTTAGAAAAACTATAGAACTAGAAGGGCCCTCAGCAGAAGCATATTGCAGCCTTGCTGAGGCCTATGAAAAACTTGAACATATTGATCTGGCAATAAAATACTACCAAAAGGCCATTAATCTGGATAAACAAAACGATGAAGCCTGGTTTGGAGTTGGACGATGTATGAGCATTCAGGAAAAATGGCATGAAGCGATACACTTCCTTAACCGTGCCCTGAGACTGGATACCGAAAACCCAGCCTACTGGAAAATGATGGCTATCGCCGAATATCAAGCCGGGAATGTTCTCTCGAGCATTGACGCTTATGAAGAGGCTATTATGCTAGATCCTGAAGATAAAGACATTAGCCTTGACTGGTCATATATTTATTATGAACAAGGAGATTATGACGAGGCCCTTGAAATTATTTACCATGCTATCGAAGAGCTTCCAGACGAATCAGATCTTTTATACCGGGCTACTGCTTATTTGATCGAATCCGGAAAGTATAAGGAAGCCTTTAATTATCTGGAAAATGCATTAGTTTTAAACTTTGACAATCATAAGAGCCTATTGGAGTTTTTTCCGAAACTGGAAACACAAAAGGCATTGTTCAGGGTTATTAATCAATTTAAACCAATTAAGTAATGAATCATTTTTTAAAAGGTCTGCCGAAACGCACCACTAAACCAAGGAAAACCGGGCTAACCATGGTAATGGATAAAGGTCTGAGTGTGAGAGAAGTTGAAGATTTCATCAGCGTGGCGGGTGAATATACAGATATTGTAAAGTTAGGTTTTGGAACATCCTGTGTCACTCCAAATTTGAAAGAAAAATTAGCTCTTTATAAGCAAGCAAATATATCGACCTATTTTGGAGGCACTCTTTTTGAAGCCTTTATTGTTCGAAATCAGTTTGATGAATTCAGAAAATTACTCGACAATTACAATCTGGAATATGCTGAAGTTTCAGATGGCTCTATTGAAATTGAGCACGACATCAAATGCGAATATATACGCAAGCTGTCTGAACAAGTAACAGTATTTTCTGAAGTAGGCTCCAAAGACGTCGAAAAAATTATTCCACCTTATGAATGGATCAGATTAATGCAGGAAGAATTGGATGCTGGAGCCTGGAAAGTAATCGGCGAGGCCCGCGAAGGAGGAAACGTAGGACTATTCAGATCTACGGGTGAGGTTCGATCGGGATTGGTTCAGGAAATCCTGACAAAAATACCTTCTGAAAAGATTTTATGGGAAGCACCACAAAAAGGTCAGCAGGTATGGTTCATCAAACTGTTGGACTCAAATGTTAACCTGGGCAATATAGCACCTAAGGAGGTCATTCCACTCGAAACATTGCGCCTGGGACTTAGAGGTGATACATTTAGCCATTTTTTAAACAAAGAAGAGGGGTAAAGTCTTTTTTCAATTTATAGACAAATAATTATATCGGGTGAGGTCAATTAAAGATTATATATTACTCTTTCTTAAAGGACTGGGAATGGGAAGTGCAGATGTTGTGCCAGGAGTTTCAGGCGGCACTATAGCTTTTATCACAGGCATATACAAGGAATTGCTGGATTCAATCAAATCATTTGATACACATGCTTTCCAATTACTGATCAAGGGCTCCTTCCATCCTTTATGGGTTTATGTCAACGGCAAATTCCTGGCTGTCCTGCTAAGCGGAATTGCTCTAAGCATTCTTACCTTTGCTAATCTCATTCACTATCTGCTTGACCATAATCCCATTCAATTGTGGTCTTTCTTTTTTGGTCTTATCATTATATCATCACTCACGGTAATAAAACAAATTAAAAACTGGAGACTTACAGTTGTGCTCGGAGGATTAGCTGGTATATTGCTTGGTTATCTGATTACAGATATCTCCCCGGCCAGCACTCCGGAAACCGGATTATTTATCTTTTTTTCCGGAGCTTTGGCCATCAGCGCAATGATACTCCCGGGTATATCAGGAAGCTTTATACTGCTTATACTAGGTAAATATGAATTTATTATTTCAGCTATTAAGGACTTAAATCTCTTCGTGCTTACACTTTTTGCACTAGGTTGTGTTGTCGGCCTGTTAAGTTTTACCAGACTAATTTCATGGTTTATTGAAAAATACCATGATATTACCATAGCCTTGCTGGCCGGCTTTATGCTCGGATCACTCAATAAAATATGGCCGTGGAAAGAAACCCTTAGTCGACGAACCAATAGCAAAGGAGAACTCGTGCCCTACCTTCAGGAGAATATCCTGCCAACTGATTACCTCGCCAAAACAGGAGAAAATCCGGCTGTATTGGAAGCCCTTCTTTTTGCTGCCCTTGGTATATTAGTTGTAATCGCCATTGAAAAAATTGCCGGATATAGAAAAACCCCCAAAATCTTTTAGTCGTGGAAAAAACATTCGGACTAATTGGATATCCACTGGGCCATTCCTTTTCAAAAAAATACTTTACAGAAAAATTCATCAGAGAAAATATTAAACATTCCACATACGAACTCTTTGAAATTAAAAACATTTCAGAAATCACAGAAGTCTTTAAAACAAAAGGACTTAGAGGGCTGAATGTAACCATTCCCTATAAAGAAAAAATTATCCCCTGGCTGGATAAATTAGAGCCAAAAGCTAAGGAAATCGATGCGGTAAATGTTATAAAAATCACTCAGGATGGAATTACAGAAGGGTTTAACGCGGACTACTATGGATTTAAAACATCTCTTGAGCGTTGGGTAGGTTGCCTATACGGACTCCGGGCTCTTATTTTAGGTACGGGAGGTGCCTCCAAAGCCGTCAAAAAAGTGCTGGAAGATCTTGACATTCCTTTTCTGTCTGTATCCAGATCAAAAGATAAAGGCAACATTACTTATGAAAGTCTGCACAATGACCCCTCCCTTATCCAATCTTTCAAACTGATCATCAACACTACACCACTTGGTATGTCCCCCATTTTGAATACCTGTCCGGATTTACCATACCACTTATTGAGTCCCGATAATTATTTATACGACCTGGTTTATAACCCATCCGAAACTCTTTTCATGAAAAAGGGAGCCAAGATGAATGCTCATGTCAAAAACGGATACGAAATGCTTGCCCTGCAAGCTGAAAAGTCATGGGAAATATGGAATGATCCTGAAGATTAGAATGCCTTGAATGCCTG
>Ga0164313_10000774_pt1 | contig 26818 bp, 16 predicted proteins | sample GuaBasSedimGuay4_FD_113735 | JGI IMG/M metagenome (GOLD analysis project Ga0164313, IMG submission 113735) | Subseafloor sediment microbial communities from Guaymas Basin, Gulf of California, Mexico - Guay4, Core 4569-4, 0-3 cm | ecosystem: Environmental > Aquatic > Marine > Hydrothermal vents... | reverse complement strand
TTTTCCCGCCCCCACCCCCCGCCCACCCGCCCTCGGAAAGCCACGTCGGGCCGGGCCCGCCGCGACTTTCCGAGGGGAGGGAGTGAATATGTCATCGCAGCTGATTGTAGGGTGTCGACGGTGCGGGAAGAATCACATGCGGCGAACCCAGCCGGGTCCCCCTCGCGACGAGGCCCTCCGCGCCACCGGTACGCCGATTGTGGGCTCCGAGTGGCGCGATGGTAAATCCGAAATTTCGGGTCCTCTCCGCCCAAGCCCGGGTGCGAGGCTCAAGTCGTTCTATCGTCCCCCGCGTCGGCAAATTCGAAATTCGAAATTCGAAATTCGAAATCCCAACTACTTGGTCGCCTTATGCAAAATCTTGTCGAACTGTGACTCGGCGAAGTACGTCGGATCGGTCTGCAGATAGGAATCACCCGAGGCCTGCCCTTTCATGAGCAGCTTGCCGTCCGGCGCGATGATGAGGATCCGAACCGTACTCGTGACCGAGTGGGAGTCCGAGGTGTAGGTCTGACCGGTCTTGTAATCGGTCCAGGCATTCCAGTGATCTTTGGCTTTGCTGCCGACGACGGAGGGGAGCAGGATGGCGTCGCAGCCGAGCTCCTTCGCCACCTTGATCACCGCTTCTTTCGTGACATCGACGATCGAGCGATCGAAGAGCGCCTGGTTCATCTCCTCGGCCGTCACCACCGTCACGCCGGGCAGATATCTCTTCGCCGACTTGCCGAGGGCCTTCTCGATCTTTTGGCAGTTCACGTCCTCGTGGCAGGGCACCGGCGCCACCGCGATCTTATGGATCGCGCCCGGGAAGTCCGCCGCCGTGTGGACCTCCACCGCAGAGTGACCGGCGGCAGCGACCAGCAGCACGAACGTAGTCACAAGAATTCGCTTCATTTCAAGCTCCCCTTTTCATGTCGATGTGCGACGAATCGTAGCAGACCAATCCGGGTGGGTGGACAGAGATTCCTAATTCCTAATTCACTCTCGTGCCGGCAACAGCTTCCCGCTGACTTCGCCGAACCCGATCCGAATTCCGTCCGCCTCGCAGTGCCCCCGCATGATCACCGTGTCGCCGTCGGCGAGGAATTTCCTCGTTTCGCCGTTCGCGAGCTCGACGGTCTCGGCGCCGCGCCAGCTCAGCTCGAGCATGGAGCCGCGCTCGTGCTTGTCGGGACCGCTGATAGTGCCCGAACCCAGAAGATCGCCGGACTGGGCGTTACAGCCGTTGACGGTGTGGTGGGCGAGCTGCTGGCAGATGCTCCAGTACATGTATTTGAAATTCGAGGTTGCGATGGTCTCGGGCGCGCCCATCTGCTCCGTCTGCAGCAGCACCTCGAGGGGGATGTCGTAGGCGCAGTCTCCGGGGTTCTTCAGATAGTCGAGCGGTTCGGGGTCGTCCTGGGCGGGGCCGGCACAGCGGAAGGGCTCGAGCGCGTCCATGGTCACTACCCAGGGTGAGATCGAGGTGCCGAAGTTTTTGCCGAGGAATGGTCCCAGCGGAACGTACTCCCACTTCTGGATGTCGCGCGCCGACCAGTCGTTGACCAACACCATGCCGAAGATGTGCTCGGCCGCCTCGGCAATCGGTATGGGCTCACCGAGGGCGTTACCCGATCCGACGAAAAAACCCATCTCGAGCTCGAAGTCCATGAGCCGGCTGGGCCCGTAGCTCGGGCTGTCGGCGTCGTCGGCCTTGGTCTGGCCCTTGGGCCGCTGCACATCGGTGCCGCTCACGACCACCGAGCTCGAGCGCCCGTGATAGCCCACCGGCAGGTGGAGCCAGTTTTCCTGAAGCGCGTTATCGGGGCCGCGAAACATGGTGCCGACGTTGGTAGCGTGCTCGCGCGACGAGTAGAAATCGGTGTAGTCGCCGATTGTTGCCGGCAGCAGCATCTCGACCGATGTCATGGGATGGAACGCCGCGTCGCGCAGCCCGGAATCATCGCGCAAGGTCGGTTCGTCGCGGCGGAGCAGCCGCGTGAGAGTCTGCCGTGCCTCCCGCCACGCCGGCTGGCCGAGGGCCATGAAGGCGTTGAGCGTCGGCTCGCGGAACGCTTTGCCCGCGAGGAGGCCACGGTCCTCGAGGACCGAGAGATCGAGGACCTCATTGCCGATCGCCACTCCGATTCGCGGTCGCGCCCCGGCCGAGGGCCGGAAAATGCCATAGGGCAGGTTGTGGATCGGGAAGTCCGACCCGGTGGGAACGTCGACGAACGACTGCATGTTGGGATCGAGAGGGGTCACGACACGTCTCCTATGATGTTGAGATGATAGAGGTCATCGCGCGGCTCGGAGAAGCTGCAGCTGCCGAAGGTGGTGAGCAGGCGCTCTCGCGCCGCCGCCACCTCGTTGGCTGACGTATCGAGATCGCGCCATGCGAAGCGGCCGTTCTCGATCGCAAACGCCTCTGGGTCGACCTCGGCCACGATCTCCGCAAGCCGGGTGACCGGCAGGTCGTGAGCGTGGGCCAGGGTCGATGCTGCAAAGAGGTTGAGGAAGCCGTGCGCCATGGTGTCGAGCTCTGAATCATAGTGTCGGAAGGGGTGGTGCAGCCCCTGGGTGGCCTTGAGCGGCACGCTGGTGGCGCGGCAGGTTGCGATAGCCGCAGCTACCGCCATCGGTTCGGGCACCGCCTCAGCGTCGAGACCGCCGCAGCGGATCTTGAGGCCGACCCGGCTCGTTCCTGCCGCGCTGCGATCGGTGTCGCGCACCGCCGCAGCCGCGGCCGGCAGCCGCGGCCGCCAATCGCCGAGCAGCGAAACCTCGAAGAATGGGGTCATCGAAATTGAACCGCCGTCGGTCAATCGCCGCCACGCCTTTTCGACCGCCACCGCCGCACCGCCGGCTTCCGGGAGGCGAACCTCGAAGACGTCAACAACAGCCCGGTCTGCCTGACGGGCGGAAAACGCGGTGATTGCCGCGGAGTCGTGATCAATCGCTGTGAGGAAATCATCGAGGGTGTCGCCGCCGCGTCCCAGCACCGAAATAGAGATCGGGAACAGCGGAGGATCGTTCTGGATAAGCAACGGCTCCAACTCCTCGAGCCGCGTCGCCGGACAGACAAACCGCGCCAATAGCCAGCCGTCGGGCTCGCCGCGGTGCCGCAGGAATCGCTCGAACGCTTCATCCATGGGCAACCGTGCCGGTGGAAAGAGGCCGGCATAGTCAATGATGCCGTCAAACAGGGCTTTCGCACAGGGGTCCATCGGTACTCCGAAATCGAATTACGAATTACGGGCGATCGCGGGTTATCGTAGCACCGATCTTATCGAACCAACGCCTCCGCCTTCGCGGTCTGATCGCGGCTCAAGGTGTTGACGACCTTGATGGCCAGTACGCCGACCGCGATCTGGAAGAGGGTAGCAGCGGCGTCAGCACCGCGGACGGCAACCCAGGCGCCCCCGGCATTCTCGATGGTGTGGAGGACGCTGATGACCGAGAAGCTGAGGTTGGTCAGGACCCAGCCCAACCACCACACCGTCAGCAGATTCCGGCGGTTTGGTGAGCCCGGCGGCCGGCTCCACTGTGCGATCTGGCGAAAGCTGATCAAGGGGAGAAAGAGATTGGCGATCGGAATGAACCAACCCGCCGTGGCTGCCCCGACCGACGGTTCCGCCCGCTCACATCCCAAAAAGGCGGTGTTTCGAATCGCCAATCGCTGCCAGCGGATGAAGAGCAGGCCGGAGATGAAGAACAGTGCCAGATACACGAGGATGATCCCGGAGGTGACCGAATCGTAGGTTTCGAACCAACCCTCGTCCGGAACCGCGACCACACCCCCGACCGTTATCATCCCGACCAAGCTCCAGAGGGCGTCCACCATCATCACCGCTAGAACCACAGCCACGGATGCCGTGGCGGCCCGGCGTCGCGTTTCGGGGTCTTCCCAGGGCCCGAATCCGGGCGCGATTGGCTCGTTGGAGATAGGTGTGGCGACCTCCACCCCGGTGAGGTTCATATCCACCTCAGACGGCCGAGAATCCACAGGAATGAAGCCACGATCATCAGCCCGACGCCTGTGGCCGCCGCCAACATCACCCACACCGAAGGCAACGTGAACAGGGTTCCTCCGCCCGCCGCCTGAGCTCCGCCAACCGGGCGGAAGATGGTGTAATACAGATCTTCGTTCATGGTATCGACGGCGGTGTTGTAGATGCCGACCTCGGTCGCGGCCACGAGCTGATCAAAGGTCTCGAACTCATAGTCCAGATGCAACGAGGATCCGACCTGGGCGCCCTCGACGCGATAGCTGAACCACGGCCGCTGCATCGTGGTGTTGATCGGCTCCAGGTCCCAGTCGGAAGGAGGCGTAATGATCACTCGTTCCTCTCGGCGTACGCGGCGTGGAATCGCGATCGGCGCTCGTCGGTCCGGATCGTCGCTGGTCAGCAGAACGTCGAAGATCATGAGCGGAAAGAGATCAAAATATTCATTCTCTCCGTCGACGTACCACCAGTCCTCGAGCCTGTAGGATTCGACCATGGTGAGCGCATTTAATTGCCGGTCATCCGACGCCTCGAGATCCGTGGTCGGAACGGCTCGCGCGTTCCCACTCGAGTAGTAGCGCGCAAACGACTCCTGAAGCTCCTCGAGCGTACCGTCGGCAAGACGCCGCCTCATGAGCTCCGCCTGGCGGCCGGAGTAAACCGTGTTGACCGTAACCGTGCAGGGCTTTTCCCCGTCCTCGAAGAGGTACTCGTACTCGGCTCTGATCGAGCCCGGGTCCGAGCGGTCCTGCGGGATTGGGGTGAGCTCGGATTCACCGGGCCGGACGATCAGACCCCAGCGGTATTCAGGGACCCACAGGGTATCCAGCCGGCCGCCCTGGAGTGACAGCGTCGGGTCGATCCACAGCTCGCGATCGTTGACGAGTGCGAGCACGATCACGTGGTTGAACATTCCAGGCGAAGGGAGGCGTTGCGGCAGGGCCTCTCCGGACGTGGTGTCGATGAGGACCGGCCACGCCTCATAGCCGATTTCGCGTAGGAGGGCGACGAGTAGGAGAGACTTGTCCTTGCAGTCCCCATAGCGCCGGCGAAGGGTCTCGCGTGGCGGATGGGGAGCGTGGGAGTTGGCGCCGAGCTCGATGCCAAAGTACCGGATGTCATCCTGGACCCAGCGGATGATTTTCGCCACCCTGTCGATATCGTTTTCGGTCCCGGCCGCGATGGCTGCGGTGGCCTCCGCAATCTCGGGTCCAGGGTTGTTCGGCAGAGAGTACAGCGGGACGGCCCAGGCGGCCAGCTCGCTCCACGACCGGTACCCGGTGAGCTGCAGCCACGGGAAACTGTCCCAGTCGTCTGGGATCCATCCTTCGCTGTCGTAGGCCGCGATGTCCTCGAGCTCCCACAGGTACTCGGTCCAACCGTCCGCAGAGCGGACCAAGGGTTCGGGAAGCTCCTCTCCAAAAACGTGGAAGTCGAGGTCGCGATCCGCCGGGGACAGCAAACGAACCCGCCGCCATCCGACCGGCGCGGACCACCCCATACTGATCTCGTCGAAATAGCTGCGGCCGAAGACCGGGTTGCGACCCGATACCGTGTACGCGATGCTGATTACGTCTGAGACCCGGACGTCGTCCAGGACCATCAGGATCGACAGCGATCCGTCGTAGATGCGCCATGCGAAATCGGCTTCCCGCTGTGCAATCGAACCGAAGGCCTCTTGCAGGCGGTCGTGCCACCGTCCGTCCCGATAGAGCTTCAGGTGGTGAACAATGACCTTGGAGTACGCCGGGTCGAAGGTGATCTCGTACTGGGAGCCCGACTCCAATCCGGACTGGGTGACCACCCGGTAGACGATGCGCGCGTAGTCCTCGGTGGCGGCGCCGTCGACTCGAATCTGGTAGTCCATCTCGAGGTAGTCGAGAGCCTCGGCTGCCGGTGCGGGAGCGCCGTCCGAGGCCGCCGGTGCGCTATCCCGGACAGCGACCCATGATGGTGCGGGACCGACCGCGACCGCCGAATGCTCGGGAATGCCGGCGTGGGCTGCCATCGCAAACAGGATGATGACCGTGATCGCCGGGCTGAGAACAACCGGTCGCCTCATTGGGTCGAGATTCCCTCTGGCCACTGCACAAACCGGCCGTCCTCGAGGATGATGTCGTCGTCGAAGTTGCGAGTTGGGCCGCCGGGGGAGGGGCCCTCGGTCTTGTCGCGCGCGTAGGAGACGATCGAGAATGAGGCGCCGTCTCCGGCTGTCCAGACCTGAAACGGGGTCCTCCAGCCGTCGATGGCGGACACGGATCGTAAATAGGTCGGCACGAGCGCAGTCTCGAGATCGTCTACTGACAACGCGCCCCGGGGATAGACTCCATAATCGACCTTGTACGCCTCGACCGCGGTGGCAATGATTCGCATGTCGGCCATCGACCGTTTCTGACGGCCCCGGTTGATCGCATTGAGCAAATTGGGGATCGCGATCGCAGAAACGATGCTGCAAAGGAAGAAGCCCGCGAGCACGACGATGACCACGGTCGTGGCGGATACGCCGGACGCTGAATGCTCCGCCAAGGAGGCGCGCTCATCGGGCGTCAATTCGGTCGGTGGCTTGCCCGAAAACAGGACCTTGATCCCGGGACGGAAGAGGTAATAAAGAATCAGACCCGAGATCAGGGTGCCGATCGGAATGCCGATGAGACCGATGCAGGCGAGGACAATCTGAAGGGTTCGCCCCCAGGGCCGGAGATTCCACAACCCGATACCGGTTGTAATCTGGATCCCGCCGATCAGCAGATAGACGACCCCGAACCCGACGACCGCCGCACCCTCCTCAGTGGACGTGGTCATGATGGCGAGCCCGGCGAGCAAGGAGAACGCGCCGCCGAGAATGTTGAGCACGGCGAGCACCGAGATCCCGCCCGGCCGTTGCATCGGATCACTGTCGCCGAGGAATGAGACCAGGGACCCGCCGCAGCTGCTGCAGTAGGTGGCGTCGGCGGGGTTGAGGCGGCCGCAGGCGGGGCAGCCGACCCCTTCGTCCCCGTCGGGCAGTGGCGCCGGCGGCGCCGCGTCGGGGACGGTGAATCGCTCCTTGCACGAGGTGCAGAAGAGCTCCCGTCCCGCGTAGCCATCAGGAATGTCCATCTGATGGCCGCATGAGGGACACGAGTAAAGATGGCCCATGAAATCCTCCTGCTGTTTGCCCCCCGATCGCTGCCTTATCTCAATTCTATCATCGGGAACAGTCGAGAACCGGCTACAATGCTGCGGCGGAGGGCGCTCTTATGCAGTATCTGGCGGGAATCGGTTTCAGAATGCTGGTTGTGGCGGCCATGGTGGCGTCGGTGACGCCTGCCGTGGCTGCCGACGAGGCGACGGCGATCGACAATCCGGGTTTCGAGCAGCTGGCCCCGGAGGGGACGGTCGTCGGTTGGCGGCTGGTCGTTGGTCAGTCCAGCGCCGACGCGGCCTTCGACGGGGTCAAAGAGGTCATGCACAGCGGCATTGGCAGCGCCCGATTGGCGGTGGCGGGCCACGGGACCGTCACGGTGGAATCCGATCCGGTGGCCCTCGAGGTCGGCAAGCTCTACCGGCTGAGCGGATGGATTCGCACGGAGGGCGTGGTCTCTGACCCGATGTCGAAATACCCGACCGCCGTTCCTGCGTGTTTGACTATGAAGGCGCTTCCATTCACCAACCACTCGCCGGCGGTGGGTGGCGACTCCGACTGGACACGAGTGGACGAGCTCTTCATCGCCACCTCGTCGTTGGATCACGTGCGGCTCCACCTCGGCTACAACGGCACCGCCCGCGGAACGGCGTGGTTCGATGACATCCGCATCGAGGCGATCGACGATATCTCCGAGTACATCCCGCCCGAGACGGTGCGTTGGTCCGGACCCGGCTTCCGCTATGACGACCAGGGCTGGATCTTCATCCACATCGAGGGTGAACCCTACGAGCGCGGCTACCAGTACGGTGCGTTGATGCCGGATGAGATCGCCGAGTACATCCGCAAGCTCGGCGTGGTGCAGTACCGTGAGGATCCCGAAGCGGGTTGGGACACCATCCGCTTCGAGGCCGACGCCCTCTTCCTTCGCAAGTACGACGACGAGTACCTGACCGAGATGAAGGGCATCGCCGACGGCGCTGCCGATGCCGGTGCCGAGGCCTGGGGGCGGCCGATCGATCTGCGCGATGTCGTCGCACTGAACTCGGTCGTCGATCTCGGCCAGCTCGAGGATGCCCTCGAGGTGACTCCCAACTCGCTCACCGGCCAGGCCTTCGCGGCGCCCGACGAGGAGTTGGACATCGAGGTCGATCAGCACAAGTGCTCTGCCTTCCTCGCCACCGGACCGGCGACCAGGAACGGCGGGATCGTCTTCGGCCAAATCTTCATGTGGTACGGCTTCACCGGTGTGCACTGGAACGTGATCACCGACATCGTGCCGTCCGACGGCTACCGGCTGGTCTTCCAGACCTTTCCCGGCGGCATCCACTCGGGGGCTGACTTCTACCTCAACTCGGCCGGCATCGCCTTCGGCGAGACCACGGTCATGCAGACCCCGTACGAGGCGAACTCCACCCCGCAGTCCAACCGCGCCCGCAAGGCGGCCCAGTACGCCGCCTCGATCGACGATGTGGAGCGGATTCTGTGGGAGAAGAACAACGGCATGTACACCAACGACTGGCCGATCGCCGACTTCAAGACCAATGAGGTGGCCATCCTGCTCCTCGGGACCAAGGAGAAGAAGCTCTGGCGCACATCCGAGGACATGAGCCCGTTCGGCACTCCCGGCTTTCTGTGGGCCAACAACAACCCGCGCGACCCCGAGGTCCGCAAGGAGTACGTGGCCCAACCCGACGACCGCCCCTTCGACCTCATGTTTTCGCCCTGGAACCGTGACATCGCCTTCAATGAGTTCTACCAGGAGCACAAGGGCACGATAGACGCCAACGCCGGTGTCGCGCTGTGGGCTTCCTCGCCCGTCAATCGCGCCCACGCCTGCGACGGCAAGATCACAACCACCGAGATGGCCGACAAAATGGTCTTCCTCGCCCATCACGGCAAGGTGACCCTGCGCGAGAAGTTTCCCACCAAGGGTTGGCGCTACCTGCCGGATCTGCCCGGCGCCGAGCCCCACCTCAGCCTCGGCTACTCGGTCGTGAGCCCGGTCTTCGTCGCCGATCATCTGAAGGCCGCGCGGGCTTCCCAGACGACTGTGACAAACGAACGGGATGCGCCGGAGCTCGAGCTCGGTGATATGGCTGCGGATTTCGATATCGCCAAAAAGGACCTGTGGCGAGGTACCGTCGAGCCTTCGTCCCCCGCCGAGAGTTGGTTCGTCAGCGCCACCGCCGCCTACTGGCGGCTGCTTGATGGCCTCCCCGACGACGATTCTGCCGCGGCTGCGGAGGAGCTGGCGGATAAGCTCGCGGCGCTGGAGACGCGTTACCTCTACACCGTGTCGCGCGAGGGGGGCCTGACCGCGCTCGACGCCCACCGAGCCTACGACCGTTACGCCCCCTATCTGCTGCCGCGGATCAAGGGCACCTTCGCCCTCCACCAACTCCGGCTCCTGTTGGGCAACGAGGTCTTCTTCGATGTCATGGCGGCTGCCCACGACCGCTACCGCGGGCGGGAGATGTCCACCACGGAGTTCCTGGCGGTGGCCGAGGAGGTCTCGGGGCGCGAGCTGGCGGCATTCGTCGGTCAGTGGCTCGATCGCACCGGGCTGCCCGAGGTGCGGCCACAGATCGAGGTGAAGGAAGCCCGGGGTGGGGGATGGGACCTCGTCGTCGGTGTCGCGCAGAGTGGCGAGCTCTACCGATTTGTGACCCACATCGAGGTGGAGGCGGGGGAGGAGCGATCACTCCATCGGATCGAGGTTGCCGGCAAGCGGGCCATCTCGCTCCACTTCGACGAACGCCCGACCCGAGTGGTCTTCGACGTCCTCCACGACATCCCGGTCGAGCACGGCAGCTTCTATGTGTGGCGGAATCTCATCGACGACTTCCACGACACTCTGATCGTCTACGGCACCGCCCGCCAGATTGAGGCCAACCACACCATGGCCCGGCGCTGGCAGGAGCGGGTCGCCGACACCTACATCGAGATCCTGCCGCCGCTGGTCAAGGACGCCGAACTCGGCGCCGACCGTGCCGCGACCCACGATCTCATGGTGATGGGGACCCTCGACGACAACGCGTTCTTCGGCGGGATTCCCGACGACGTGCCCGTTCGTCTCGGCCGCGATCACTTCGAGTGGATGGGGGAGAGCTTCGGTGAGCCCGATGACGGCCTCTTCCTCGTGCTGCCAAACCCGTTGAATCCGGACAAGGTGATGTACGTGCTCGCCGCCAACTCGGGGATGGAGCTGTATCACATGACCGAGCACTACAACCGCGGCATCCCGCAGTGGGCGCGCTTCAAGGGCGACGAGATCGTGGATAGCGGATATTACGAAAGGCCGGGATTTGTCATCGAGTTTGGCGAGTAAGACCCGCATCAAGAGTGAAGAGTCGAGCGTCCTGCAAAATCCTGCGTTTGACCCTTGGTCTTTCCGAAAGGCCGAAGACACGAGAACGACTCTGAAGGTGGGCTGAAGCCCACCCTACAAGCCTCCGCAAATTGTGGGTCCGAGGTAGGGTGGGCCTTGGCCCACCTTCAGTCCCGTCGCCGGTGAGGCAGCGAGCTCAGGGTGACAGGCATTGGCTTTATGCAAGAGGCTGAACTAACTCTTAACTCCACTCTTCTGCCGTGCCCCGAGGGAGTGCGAGAAGAGGAATGTGTACCCGGTTGGAGTCAATCTGTCCTTGCGAGGCGTCATGGTGCTCGAATGTCGGAATGACCAACGGGTTGCGAGCTGGCATTCACATTGCTTGTAGGAGTCTATGCACTCGTGCAAGGTCACTCGAGGAATTGGAGGCGCTCACGATGAAGGTCAATGGAGTCATCGCCGTGGTGTTCAGTATGTTCGCCCTCCAAGCGTGCCAGTCGATAACGCCGGTTGGCTCGTACGATCCACAAAAACCGATAAGTAGCCCATCCGTCTGCCAAGGTCATAACGAAAGATGCAGGGAGAGGTGCTCATCAGAAGGCGTCGAGGAGAGCTTCTGTGCAGTTCATCCGGACGGAACGGTTCAGAAGATCTGCGAGTGTCGGGGAGTATCCGCACCACCGCCCCCTTAGTCGAGGCCCGCAATCACCTGCTCAAATACCGCATTGAACTTCTCCGGCCGCTCGATCATCAGGAAGTGGCCGACGCCGTCCATGACGACGACGTCGAAATCTTGATGGTAGGCGCGGTTGCCCTCGATGTTGGTGGCGTACATGGTCGAGTTGATGCAGCGGATCGGGATCGTAGCCGGGACCGCGGTGAAGGCCGCCGCCGCGTCGTAGTCGATATATTCGCGCAACAGGGCGATGCCGATCTCCGGCTGGCCTGCGCTCATGTCGGCGGCGATGCGCTCGACCAGCGCCGGGTCCGCGTCCTCCAGAAACATCGAGGCGACAAGGCCCCTGCATGTGCTTGGGAAGTCGCTCTCGAACTCCGCCAGGAGCGGCGCCACCTCCTCGGGGTCGTACCTGTGATCCGCGTCCTGAAGGGTGTCGACGCCGACCACGCCGATGACCCTTTCGGGCATCAGCCGCGCGGCCTCGAGCACGACCGGCCCGCCCATCGAGTGACCGATTAGAATCACCGGGTCGAGATTGAGGGCTTCGACCACCGCCTCGACATCGGCGCCCAAGGCAACCAGCGGCCAGCCCTCGCGCTCCATCCCGGATGCACCGTGGCCGGCGAGGTCGATGGTGACGACGGTGTGGGTCTCGCTGAACAACGCCGCCTGCGCGGCCCAATAGGTCTGGTCGCACATCCAGCCGTGGACAAAGACCAGCGCCGGGGAGCCTTCTCCAGACACCGTGTAGGCAATCGAAACCCCGTCGGGTGCGGTGGCGATACCGGGACCGGCCGGCGGATCAGCGGGCGCCGCCGGCGATGGGGATTCTTGCGGAGATCCACCGCAAGCAAGGGCAAAGGCGAGAACTGTGATCAAGGAGATGTGTTTCATCTGATCCTCCAGAGAGGGGCACAGTGTAGTCGAATTAGGAATTAGGAATTAGGAATTAGGAATGCCATCGCACCACACCCCGGGAATTTTGAATCTCGAATTCCCGGAAATGCCTCGGGAAACGGTCCGCGTTCACCGGAGGTGCCTGGCATCCCGGGCGCGTTCATTGGAGGTGCCTGGCATCCCGACATGACGTTGTCCTCAACGTGATGTCGGCGTGCCTGGCACCCTCTCGGGAAGCGCTCTGAAAGACCGAGCGCCTCGCCGCCGGAAGCGCGTTGCCAGAAACCGGACACGGAGACGGATGTCAGTCGGATGCGGTTGCATTCCCAGATGGACCAGGCTGGGCAAGCACCCGGGCGATGGGACGAAGATCCATCCACCACTGCGACTTGGGTCGCTGGTACTCGGAGTTCACCTGCCGCCGCAGCGTTTCGAGCTCACAAAACTCCACCTTGCCATCGTTGAGACCGATGGCAAGCGCGGCGTCGGTTCCCGCCTCGGCCTCGTCGATGAGCCGCTCAACGCAGCGTTTGGCGAGGCGGGTAGCGAGGATGCGATCGAACGGGCTCGGGTTGCCCCCCTGTTGCAGGTGGCCGAGGATCGCCTGCCGCACGTCGAAGAGATTGCCGCCCTCCTCCTCGAAGAGCGAGACCATGAACTGGGTGGTGTAGCAGGTACTCGCCTCCTCGTTGCGGATCATGAGGCCGAGACGCTTGCCGCTCGAAAAGCTCGCGGTGAGGTCCTCGACGTCCTTTTGGAGATCGGCGATGGTGACCCCCTCCTCGTTGAGATAGACTCGTTCGGCGCCGCTCGCGATGCCGGCCATCAGGGCCAGGTAACCGCAGTAGCGGCCCATCACCTCGACCACGAAGCAGCGGCGCGAGGCCACCGCCGACTGCTTGATCTTGTCCACCGCCTCGACGATGGCGTTGAGTGCGGTGTCGGCGCCGACCGAGAGCTCCGACCCCGGAAGGTTGTTGTTGATGGTCGCCGGCAGGCAGATGATGGGGATTTCGAAGGCCGGAAATGCTTCGCGCTTGCGGGCCAGGCGGAGCAAGGCGTCGTAGCCTGACCATCCGCCAATCATCAGGATGCCATCAATCTTGAGATCCTCGATGTTCCGAGCGATGGCGTAGAAGTCCTTGCCGCGCGGGATCGTGCGGTTGATTCCGAGCTCGCAACCGCCGGCCGTGGTCCAGCCGCGGACGCTCATCCAGTCGAGCTCTTCGATGTCGCCGTCGATCAATCCTCGAAATCCGCCGCGAATGCCGAGGACCTCGTGGCCCTCGTCGAGGGCGAGACGCACGGCGGCGCGGGCGGCGGTGTTCATTCCGGGCGCAGGGCCTCCCGCCGAGAGGACCGCGAGGCGCAGCCGACGTTGACCCGGTTTGGGCGGGTTGGGTAGTGATCTCAGCAGCGTCTGCAGGGTGTCGATATTGTCCGAAAAGCTGCCGCCCCGCAGCCGCAGCGCCCGGTTGGAGTCGTTGTTTTCTATCGCCTCGGCAATGTCGCAGGTGGCTTTGACACAATCCACCAGCGGCCGGCGGGTGATCCGGTTGTGGCGCACGCCCACCAGTTGTGGCGTCGACTCCGAGTCGGCCGCCATCACCTCGTGAACCGCGGCGTTGCCGAGCAGCGTTCCCATCAGACGGTCGTAAGCCGACGGGGCGCCACCACGCTGTACGTGGCCGAGGATGGTGACCCGGACCTCCTCCTCCATCCGCTCCTCGAGGACCTGTTTGACGCCGTCGGCGGTGATCGGACGACCGTCACTGTCAATCGCGCCCTCGGCGATGATCACGATGCTGTCGCGGCGGCCGGCCTCGCGGCCGGCGCGCAGCCGCCGCGGCAGGATCTCGGTCCAGGAGTCGCCGGCCGGCGGCGCTTCCGGGATGAGCACCGCGTCAGCGCCGGTCGCGAGACCGCTCATCACGGCCAGATAGCCACAGTGGCGGCCCATGACCTCGACCACGAAGGTGCGTTGGTGGCTGGCCGCGGTGGCGCCGATGCCATCCACCGCCTCGGTGATTCGATGGAGCGCGGTGTCGGCGCCGATCGACATGTCGGTACCGGCCATGTCGTTGTCGATCGATGCGCCAATGCCGGCAAGCGAGAGATGGCGGTGCCGCTCGGCCTCCTCGGCCGGGATCCGGCCCTGCTCCTCGAGCTCTGCGATCAGCTCGGGCCACTCCCGGTGGAGGAGGTCAGCGGCGGTCAGACTGCCGTCGCCGCCCATCACGATGAGACGGTCGATGCCGTGCTCGACAAGGTTCTGCGCGGCGCGAAGTCGTCCGTCCCAGGTCCGGAACTCGTCGCTGCGTGCGGTGCCGATCACGGTGCCGCCCATGTGCATGATGCCGCCGACCCCGTCCCAATCCATGGGTCTGAACGCGTCGCCGCCCTCGACCAGCCCGCGATAGCCCTCCCTGACAGCCACGACGTCCATCTCCTCTTCGAGAGCGGTGCGGACCGCCGCCCGCAGGGCCGCGTTCATTCCGGGCGCGTCGCCGCCGCTGGTCAAGATGGCGAGCCGGTGTGTGTGTTGTTTCTTATCGTTCATCGATTTCCTCAGTCTCGTCTAATCGAGCGAGCATTCTAACCCGCATTCCTCACCATCTCGCTACCCGACGTCGTGAGAAGTGCGGGTTAACCCCAATTCTGTTCAATGAATGTCGGCATGTGCATGCGAGACGCACCACAAGGGCAATAGGACAGTCTTGTAGCGCAGCCGTCTCGGCTGCACGATATTTAGTGAACAGAATCAGTGGTTATGAAAACGCTAAAAACGCTGCTCGAACGGCGGCAACCAGAACGATAATCGCGAACAGGCGCTTGATGGCGATCGCCGACATCCTGGTTTCGGCGAGGTGTGCCCCAGCCAGACCGCCGATGAGAACAGCGACGGCGAGGGGGGCGGCGACATGGAGATCCACCGCACCGCGCAGCCCGTGTGCGGCGAGGCCGGCGACCGAAAGAACCAGCACCGTGGCCGAGCTCATCGCGGCGACCTCGCGCGGACCCGCCCAGCCGAGGAGCAGAACCAGAGGCCCGAGAAAGACGCCGCCGCCGATGCCGAGGAAACCGGAGGCGAGCCCGATGGCGATGCCGGCCGGGACAGCCACCGCCCACAATCGCATTGTGGTGGGTGGGACCGGCGCCTCGGTGCTGGTGGCCGATTTAAGCATCGCCGCCGCGGCCGCCGCCAGACCGACGGCGAGCACCAACAGAAAGAGGCGGCGCGGTGCTGTGATGAGGCCGCCGACAAAGGCGGCTGGGATCGCGGGGATCAGGAACGGCAGCAGGATGCCGGTCCGCAGACGGCCGGCGACGCCGAAGCGAAACAGGGCGGCGCCGGTGACGACGATGTTGAGGGCGAGGGCGGTGGATGGCATGGCCTCGGTGTCGATGCCGAAGAGGGTCATCAACGCCAGGTAGCCGGTGCCGCCGCCAAGCCCAACCGCGGCGTAGGCTGCTGCCACCAGCGCGCACAGCGGGGCCAGCAGCAGGAGCATCGTCGTCGTCACAGCCTGATTGTGCCATGAACCGTTTCCGTGCCCGCCGGCCGCGGTCTTCGACCGCAGCCACGGTCGCGGCCCGTGGCCCCGCCGAACGCAAGCGTTCGTCGGTTCCACGGGTCCGCGCCCTCGCGCGCCTGCGGCCCGCCGGCGGGCTGCATTCAGGCGGACCGACGCCGTCGACCTCCATTTTCCCGCCCCCACCCCCCGCCCACCCGCTCTCGGAAAGCCACGTCGGGCCGGGCCCGCCGTGCCTTTCCGAGAGGTAGGAGTGAAAAATGGCCTTCGAGGCTGATTGTGGGGCGTCGACGGTGCTGGAGAAATTTTGCGTGACGAGAACAGTCGGGTCCCTCGTGCCGGGAGGAAGCTGGGTGACGTGCTGCACGTGGCCCCACCCGCCAAGAACGTGAGGATCTTCATGTTTGGGAAGGGGTGGATGGGTGCAAATTCGAAATTCGAAATTCGAAATCCGAAATTCCTGGTGCCGACATTCCGAATTCCGAATTCCGAATTCCGAATTCACCCCGATATACTCTCTCAATGACGTCAACCGGCCTGAAGGCGCTCTTGCTCGATCTCGATGACACTCTCCTCGACAACCCGATGGCGACCTTTATCCCGGCCTATTTCCGGGCGCTCACGGATTTCGTGACCGAGATCCAACCGCCCGAGCGCCTCATCGAGCAGCTCCTGATCGCCACCCGCACGATGGATGGCGGCGATGGCGCAGGGCCGAGCAATGGGGAGATTTTCGCCGAGGTGTTCTTTGCCGGTCTCGGCGTGCCGCGGGAGGAGCTCGAGCCGGTCTTCGAACGGTTTTATGCGGAGGCGTTTCCGAAGCTCCGTCCGCTGACCGGCCTGCGGCCGGCGGCGCCGAAGATCGTCGAGTGGGCGAGGCAGCGGGGGCTGCAGGTCGCCATCGCCACAAACCCCGTGTTTCCCGGGACCGCCATCGAGCAGCGGATGGAGTGGGCTGGCGTGGGTGTGGATGGCTTCGAATATGCCCGCGTGACCACCTACGAGAACAGCCACGCCACCAAGGCGCACCCCGCCTATTACCGGGAGATCTTGGCGGTACTCGGCTGCCGTCCGGAGGAGTGCCTGATGGTTGGGGACAACTGGAGATGGGACATGGTGAACGCGGCCGAGGTTGGCATCCCGGGTTACTGGATTGCCGATCCCTCGACCCCGGCGCCGTCGGCGGACCCCATGCCGGTAGGCCAGGGGAGTCTCGATGACTTCTTCGAAGCCGCCGGAAGCGGAGTTCTTGAGGAGAGCCTCGCCGTTCGGACGAATGAAAGGCTGGCCGGATGAACGCACTGGATCTGCGCCGCCGCCTCGCCGATCACGTCGTGGTTGCCGACGGCGCCATGGGGTCCGAGCTGTTGCAGCGGCTGCCCGATGGATCGAGCCTCGACCTGGCCGCGCACGAGCATCCGCAGGCGGTGCTCGACATCCACCTCGCCTACATCGAAGCCGGCGCCGAGCTCATCGAGACCGCGACCTTTGGCAGCTCGCGGCCTAGGCTGGAACGCGCTCGCGCCGGCGATCTCACCGAGGCCGTCAACGCCGCCGCGGTCAAGGTGGCGCGCGAGGCGCGGGAGATTTCTGGTCGCGACATCCTTGTCGCAGGGTCGATGGGGCCGCTGGCCGGCGTCCTTGATCTCGACGAACCCGAGGGGCGGGCCATGATCCCGGTGGCACACGCCGAGCAGGCCGCGATCCTCGGCGGCCGTGGTGCCGATTTGTTGATCCTCGAGACCTTCTTCCGCGTCGACGAGCTGGCGATCGCAGTCGAGGCGGTGCGCACCGTCACTGATCTGCCGCTGATCGCCATGATGACCTTCGCCCACGAGCGCCCCCCCCATCCGTACGAGGAGCAGGGATGCCTCCTCGACGAGCTGGCCGAGCTCGACCTGGTGGCTCTCGGCGTCAACTGTGCGCCGGGGCCGATGGGGGCGATCGAGATCCTGCGAAGGGTGCGGCAAACCCGCTTGCCGCTCGCGGCGAAGCCGAACGCGGGAATGATGGTCCGGCGTGAGGGGCGGATCCTCATGCCGCCCGCGACCCCGAGCTACCTCGCGCGCTTTGCTCGCCTGGCGGTCGGCCTCGGAACCGCCGTGGTCGGTGGTTGCTGCGGCACCGGGGCCGAGCACATCCGCGCCATCGCCGAGGCGGTGCGCGGGCTCACACCCGAGCGTCGCACGACGATCACGGTCACGGCGCCGGAGATCGCCGAGGCGCCGGAGGCGGTGCGGCCGTCGTCGGCCCTCGCGGCCAAGCTCGAACGCGGCCGCTTCGTACGCCTGGTCCAGCTCGATCCGCCCAAGGGGACCAATGTCGAAGCCATGCTCGAGGCCACCGCGGCGATCGCCGCCCATCCGGATATCGACGGGGTCGACATCAACTCCAACCCGCTGGCGCGGCTGCGGATGGATCCGCTCTTCCTCGGCCAGCTCATCCAGCAGCGGACCGGCGTCGAGGCGGTCCCCCACATCACACCGCGCGACGCGAGCCTGATGGGTTTGCAATCGCAACTCCTCGGCGCGTGGACGGGCGGGATCCGCAACCTGCTTGCGATCACCGGCGATCCATCGCAGCTCGGCGACTACCCGGGAGTCCACGATGTGTATCACGTCGATATCTTCGAGCTCGTCCGCGCGCTGTCGCGGCTGGCCGAGGGCTTTGACTGCGCCGGCAACAGGATCGGCGATCCTCCGGGCTTCCTGGTCGGGGTGGCGGTCAACCCGGCGGCCGACGATCCGGCCAAGGAGACGGACCGGCTGCGCCGCAAGATCGACAACGGCGCCCACTTCGCGATGAGCCAGGTCTGCTTTGACTGGGAGGCGTGGGATCGATTCACCGAGCTCTTCGGCGGCGAATTGCCGATACCCACCCTGGCCGCAGTGTGGCCGCTGCGATCGCTAAAGATGGCGCTGCGGCTGCACCACGAGGTGCCGGGCATCGTGGTCCCGGAGGATCTGCTGGCTGAGCTCGATGCCGCCGGTGCCGACGCCGCCAAAGTCGGCTATGAACGAGCGGTGAGGATGCTGCGGGAAGCTCCGAACCGCGCCGCCGGCGCGTACCTGATCGCACCCTTCAAGCAACCGCAGGCGATCCTCCCTGTCATCGACGACGCCGCGAGGTAGGAATTTCGGATTTCGGATTTCGGATTTTCGGACCACCTCGGGAAACGATCCGCGTGCGGCGGAGGTGCTGCTCTTGACATTGTTTGGGCCGCGTCCCTTCAATTCGGCGAGATACTGCAGGCAAACAATGTCTAGGGTGTCTCCTCACGGGAAGCGCGTTGGGAAACGGGCACGGCGGCGGATGGGGTAGCGACAACCTCGGGCCATCGGGTACTCTGAACCCTGAAGGTATTGGAGATGACCGAAGATCTGCGTGATGCCCACCTCATCGCAGCCGGCACCGACCGGACGGCGGAGCTGCGCGCGCTCATGGGCGAGCGGATCCTGGTGCTTGATGGCGCTACCGGGACGATGCTGCAGTCTAAGAACCTCGGCCCTGGCGACTTCGGTGGACCCGAGCTCGAGGGCTGCAACGAGATCCTGGTCCGCACGCGGCCGGATGTGATCCTCGAGGTTCACCGCGCCTATCTTGGAGCCGGCGCCGACATCATCGAGACCGACACCTTCGGCGGCACCCCGCTGGTGCTCGCCGAGTATGGGCTTGCGGCCGAGGCGCGGGCGCTCAACCGGTTGGCCGCCGAGATCGCGGTGGAGGCGGCGGGGGAGGCTTCAACGCGGGCAAAACCGCGATTCGTGGCCGGATCAATCGGCCCGACCACGAAGGCGATCTCGGTCACCGGTGGTGTCACCTTTGCCGAACTGGTGGAGACCTTCGGCGAGCAGGCGCGCGGGCTACTGGAAGGCGGGGTCGATCTCTTCTTTATCGAAACCTGCCAGGACACCCGTAATACCAAGGCGGCCCTGATCGCGGTCGAGGGGGCGTTCGCCGACGCCGGGGCACGGCGGCCGGTGGTGGTATCGGGAACCATCGAGCCCACGGGCACCATGCTCGGCGGTCAGACCGCCGATGCCTTTCTCGCCTCCATCGAGCACGCCGAGAAGCTCGCGGTCGGACTCAACTGCGCCACCGGCCCCGATCTCATGACCGACCACTTGCGGACTATCCATGAGCGGGCGCACGTCGCGGTGTCGTGCTTTCCCAACGCCGGTTTGCCGGACGAGGACGGGCGCTACCCGGAGACGCCCGACAGTCTGGCGGCCGCGCTCGAGCGCTTTGTTGACGCCGGCTGGCTGAACATCGTCGGCGGCTGCTGCGGCACCACAGACGCCCACATCGCCGCCATCGCGCGCATGGTGGAAGGGCGAAAACCGCGGCCGCTGACAGAGCTACGGCAACCGCGAGCCGTCTACACCGGCATCGAGCTGGTCGAACCCGATGAGGACAACCGGCCGCTGCTGGTGGGCGAGCGCACCAATGTCATCGGCTCGAAAAAGTTCCGGGAGGTGGTCGCCGCCGGCGAGTGGGACGAGGCGACCGAGATCGCCCGCCGCCAGGTGAAGAGCGGGGCGCAGATCATCGACGTCTGTCTGCAGTCCACCGAGGGTGACGAGATCGCGGCGGTGCGCGAGGTTTACGACCGGATCGGCCGCGCGGTCAAGGCGCCTATTATGATCGACTCCACCGATCCCCAGGCGATCGAGGTCGCGCTCACCTACTGCCAGGGCAAGTCGATCGTCAACTCCGTAAATCTCGAGGACGGCGAGGAACGAATCGCCGAGGTGGCGCCGCTGCTCCGTCGCTACGGCGCCGCGGTGATCTTCGGCGTCATCGACGAGGACCCGCAGCAGGCGCAGGCCTTCACCCGTGAGCGTAAGCTTGAGATCGCCCGCCGCGGACACCGGTTGTTGACCGAAAACTACGGTGTGCCGGAGACCGACATTGTCTTCGACCCGCTGGTCTTTCCGGCGGCGAGCGGCGATGAGAGCTACATCGGCGGCGCGGTGGAGACAATCGAGGGACTGCGGCTGATCAAGGAGGCCTTCCCCGCCTGTCCCACCGTGCTCGGCATATCAAACGTCAGCTTCGGCCTGCCCCTTCGCGCCCGCGAGGTCGTCAATTCGGTCTTCCTCTACCTGTGCACCAAGGCCGGCCTCGACCTCGCCATCGTCAATACCGAGCGCATCGAACGCTTTGCTGCGATTCCCGAGGAGGAGCGGCGAATGGTGGAGGCGCTGCTCTTCAACCTGCCCCCTACAGCGGGCGGGGATGCGGCTCTCACCGATGCGCCGCGGGATTGGCGCGAGCAGACGCCAAAGCAGCGCGCGGCGATCCACGCCCATCACGTGACCCAGGTCAGCGACCACTTCCGCGGCGCCAAGCGCCAGACCGTCGTGCGCCCCGAGCAGCCGCTTGACGAGCGCCTCGCCGGTTTCATCGTCGACGGCAGTCGTTCCGGGTTGCGCGAGGACCTCGATCTCAAGCTGGCCGAGGGCGCGGCGCCGCTGGAGATCGTCAACGGCCCGCTGATGGCGGGGATGGCGGAGGTCGGGCGCCTGTTTAACGCCAACGAGCTCATCGTCGCCGAGGTCCTGCAGAGCGCCGAGGCGATGAAGGCTGCGGTCTCCCACCTCGAGCAATTCATGGATGCCGATACCTCGGCGAGTCGCGGCAAGGTCGTCCTCGCCACCGTCAAGGGCGACGTCCACGACATCGGCAAGAACCTGGTCGAGATCATCTTCACCAACAATGGCTTCGAGGTTGTCGACCTCGGAATCAGGGTCGTGCCGGAGACCCTGGTGCAGGCGGTGCGCGAGCACCGGCCGGATGCCGTCGGGCTGTCTGGTCTGCTGGTCAAATCGGCGCATCAGATGGTTGTGACGGCGGGGGATCTCGCCGCGGCCGGGATCGCCCTGCCGATCCTGGTGGGCGGCGCGGCGCTCTCGAAACGTTTCACTGATGAAAGAATCGCCCCGGTCTACGACGGTTCGGTGATCTACTGTGCTGACGCCATGGCGGGGCTCGACACGATGCTTCGCGTCAGCAAGGACGGGGGTGTGGCGGCGGAATCAAAGGCCGCCGAGTCGAAGCCCGAGCCGGTGGCGCCGGCAGCTCGTGTGCGCCCCCGGGCTGCGACCGCGTCCTCCGGCCAGGCCGTTCGGACGGACCTCGATCCGATGCCGCCACCACGGTCGGACCGCATCGTGTGGTCGCCGGTGGATGATCTTCGCGAGGTCTGGTCGTTCATCAATCCACAGATGCTCTACGGCAAGCACCTCGGGTTGCGCGGCAGCTTCGCCCGGCTCCTCGGCGAGGGCGACCTCAAGGCCGAAAAGCTGCAGAGATTGATCGAGTCGCTCAAGGATGGGGTCGAGGGTTGGATGCGGGTTGGCGCGGTGTGGCGGTTTTTTGAGGCCGAGCCCGATGGAGACGCCATCGCCCTCTTCGAGCCCGGCGCGAAGAACCCTGTCCACACCTTTCGCTTCGGACGCCAGGCGAAGCCCGGTGGGCTGAGCCTTGCGGACTTCGTAGTGCCGCCCGTGCACGGCGTCCGCGACTCGATTGCTCTCTTCGTTGTCAGCGCCGGTAACGAGGTCCGCGCCCGCTCGACCGCGGCGAAGGAGGCGGGGGAGTACCTGGAGAGCCACGCCATCCAGGCGCTCGCGATCGAGACCGCCGAGGCCTCCGCCGAATGGCTGCACGCTCGCCTGCGCGCGCTGTGGGGCTTTCCGGATCCGCTCGAGATGACGATGAGGGACCGCTTTTCAGCCCGTTACCGCGGCAAGCGCTTTAGCTTCGGCTACCCCGCATGCCCCGATCTCGACCACCAGGCGGCGCTGTGGCGACTGCTCGAACCCGAGGAGATCGGTGTCACCCTCACCGACGGCATGATGATGGAGCCGGAAGCCAGCGTCAGCGCAATGGTTTTCCATCACCCGGACGCCAGGTATTTCTCAGTGACGGGTGTGAATCGCTGACGCGAATTAGGAATGAGGAATTAGGAATTAGGAATGCCGCTCACCCACCCGGGACAATCCGATCTTGGGGGGAGGGGTGGAAATTCCTAATTCCTAATTCCTAATTCGAGAGCGTTAGCTCTCGCTTGACCGTCAGGCGACAACCCTGCACACTGTCAGGACCATGAACGAGCTCATTCTGATCGTCGACGACGAAGAGGGAATCCTCACCACCCTGTCGCAGATCCTGGTCGATGAGGGATATCGGACCTTGACGACTCCCAGCGGCGAGGAGGCTCTCCATCTATTCCGCGAGCAGCGGCCGGATGTGGTCTTTCTCGACATCTGGCTGCCGGACTGGGATGGCCTCGAGACTCTCCAGGCCGTACGCGACGTGGACCCAAACGCGATGGTGATCATGATGTCCGGCCACGGGACTTCGGAGACCGCAGTCAAGTCGATCAAGATGGGCGCCCACGACTACCTCGAGAAGCCCCTCTCCTATGACCGCACGGTGGGGGCGGTGAAGGACGCCTTGAAGGCCAGGCAGGCGCGGATCGAGGCTGCCGGCGCCGGGGTCCTCGAGGAGAGCCGCGAACGGATCGAACCGGTGATGAGCTTCAAGCCGCCGCCGGAGCTGTCGATCCTCGAGACCACCGACCGGCCGCAGCGGACGATCCGTGATGCGAGCGTCATCTACGGGCTGGGGCTGCACTCCGGCGGCCGCACCGGGATGGTCATCCAGCCCCTGCCGCCGGACACCGGGATCCACTTCATCACTCTGCCGCGCGGAATCACAATGCCCGCGCACGTGAGCTCGGTGGCCGAGACCGACTACGCCACCACCCTGACCCGCGACGGTGAGAGCATCCGCACGGTCGAGCATCTGCTGTCGGCGTTGCACGCCTGCGGCATCACGAACCTCCTGGTCAAGGTCCACGGCGAGATCCCGGTTGTTGACGGTTCCGCGCTCGGCTTTCTCGAGCACATCGAGGAGGTCGGGATTGTGGACCAGGACGCGCCGGTCAAGGAGCTGGTGATCGACCGCCGCTACGAGATCGCCGGCGGCGACAAGTCTCTGGTCATCGAGCCGGCGGACGTCTTCTCGGTCTCGTACCTGCTGCGCTACCCGCCACCGATCGGCGAGCAGTTCTATGATTTTGTTTTCACCGACTGTGAGGCTTACCGCGAGGAGATCGCCCCCGCCCGCACGTTCGGTTTTATGCGCGACCTCAAGATGATCAACGAGCTCGGGCTCGGGACCGGCGGCCGTCTCGACAACTTCATCCTGGTCGGCGAGGACAACGTCATCAACACTGATCTCCGGTTTCCCGACGAGTTCGTGCGCCACAAGATCCTCGACATCATCGGTGATCTCTACATGCTCGGCTACCCGATGCGGGCCAAGGTCACGGCCAAACTCACCGGCCACCGCGACAACATCGAGATCCAGCGCCAGATCCTCGCCGCGGCCACCGGCGCGTTAGAACGTTAGAACGTTCAACGTTCAAACGTTGCCGTTCGACCGGCCACGCAGGGCAGAAAAGGAGAAGAGGGGAAAAGGAGACCGCCCCTTTTTCCCTCTTCTCCTTTTCCCCTCTTCCCCGACGGGCGACCTGAGGTGATCCGCGGCACAAACCTCGGGCCGGCTGGGCTCCACCTTGTGAGAAAGCTACCAGTTCTGGCGGCACGATGGCGGCCGCTCGACACGTGATATCCACATTGAATGGAGGGCGTAATGTGGCGCAGGCGTCTCGCCTGCACATTATCCTGGCGGCAATAGGTGGGCGATCGAGTTAGCGTAGTAAGAGAGCAGGTCTCGCTCGTCCTCCTCCACGGTATAGAGCCCGTTGGTCTCGTTGATGATGTGGCGGAGCACGAGCATTCGCAGGCCGACCTCGATCGCGTACTCGCGATCACGCCGCGGGATGTAGACCCGCGCCCCACGGGCTTCCAGCTTTTCCATCAAGCGCTGTGCTCCCGTCTTGAGCTCGAGCTCGCTCATGGGTTCGGTTCTTTTCTCGACTACGCGGGCGACGATCGACACTGGAACCACCGGGATGATCTCGGCGAGGTTGGCCATGAGCTCCGCGGCAATGGCTGCGACCTTCGTGAAGCGGATCTCCCGTTCGAGCTCGGCGGGCCGCAGGTCATGGTCGTTGCAATAGCGCCGCATCGATACTGGCCTGCCGAGATTAACGCACGCGTAACCGAAACGATGCCAGCGTCCCGACACCATCAGGCCGGCGTTTCGAAGCGCGAACCCGGCGGTGCGTGCAGCCACCCTTGTGGCCGAGGGTCGCGGTGGATCCACCTCCAGGCCGAGGAGCATGGTGCGGTCTTCTAAAACGCGGTCGTAATTGAGGCCGACCGGGATAAACACAAGGTCACGATCGCCGTCGGGATCGAAGGAGCGGAGCATGTAGTCGAGCAACCCGAGCTTGGGCTCGCGGAGGCGACCGTCGCGGGTCAGGCCGCCCTCGGGGTAGATCGCCTGTGCCAGGCCGCCCTCGGTGGCCATGTGGATGTATCGTGCGAGGACCCGCCTGTAGAGGGTGTTTCGAGACTTCCGTCGGACGAAATAGGCCCCCATCGCGCGGATCAGGGTCTGCAGCGGCCATACCCGGGCCCATTCTCCGACCGCGTAGCTCAGGGTTGTTTGCGACGCCGCCAAATAGGCCACTAGAATGTAATCCATGTTGCTGCGGTGGTTCATGACAAAAACCACCGTCGACTTCGGTTCGATGGCCGCCAACGCCTCCTCGTCGGTGATGACCAACCGTACCCGGTAGAGCAATCGCGCGAGGTTCCGCGCGATCCAGTAGCCGATTCGGAAATAGAAGTAGGCGTTAAACGCGGGCACGATCTCGTGCGCATAACGTTCGACCCGCTCCATCACCACCTGGCGAGGCACGCCTTCCTCCCGCGCCTGCGACTCCACCGCGTCCATGACCGAGGGGTCGTAGACGAGCCGGTCGATCAGCACCTCCCGCTTTGTGAGCTTGAAGGGTTCGATCTGGATACTCAGACGCTGTCCGACCTCCTCGAGGACCCGGCTGACCCGCCGCCGGACAAACCAACGGACGCTCGGAACGAGCAGACGGTCGAGAGCCGCCAGACCCGCCAGCGCGCTGATCAACACCAGCAGCCAAAGAGGAACGGACACCATTTGGGACATCGAGACGTATTTTCGCACGACCGGCCCAACACCGCACCACGCAACGCGGTGAGATATTCGGGTCCGACCCATCGGAAAGGAACTCGGGAGTTTCTCAGGAAAGCGAATGATGGGGATCTGGCACACGATCGAGCGCCGAAGGCGCGATAGATACATAGCCTGGGGCGAAAGCCCCAGGTACCGGTTATCACAACACCCAGAAGCCCCCGAAAGGGGGCGACAGATCGCGGCTTGCGGCATCAGCCGCAGCCCCACCTTCCGATTGTCTGCCGCCGCTTCGCGGCTTGAGGATCTTTTTCTGTGACATGTCCCTGGGGCTGACGCCCCAGGCTAATAATATGCCGCCGCTTCGCGGCTGGTTCGAGCCATCACGACGAAACGCGATGAGAAGACCGGGTTAGAACGTTGCCCACCCACGTTCCCGGGGACGAGGGCGGGTGGGCGATAAATCCGAAATTCGAAATTCGAAATTCGAAATCCTAGAATTCCATGCACTCCGGTTCAAAGTACTCGCGCGGGTGGCGGCAGACCGGGCACTTGCCGGGGGGCTGGATCCCCTCGTGGATGTGGCCGCACTTCGAGCAGATCCAGCGGATCGGCTTGTCGCGCTTGTAGACGGTGCCGTTCTCGACCATCTCGAGAAGCTTCATGTAGCGGTCGCGGTGCCCCGCCTCGACCCCGGCGATGTTCTTGAAGAGGATGGCCGCCTCCTTGTTGCCCTCGGCCTCGGCATCGGCGGCGAACTCGGGATACATGGTCGTGGTTTCGTAGTTCTCGCCTGCAATCGCCTCCTTGAGGTTGGCCACGGTGTCGCTGATGCCTCCGAGGAGCTTGAACTCGTCCTTGGCGTGCTGCATCTCATTCAGCGCCGTCTCCTCGAAGATCTTCGCGATGTAGAGATAGCCCTCCTTACGCGCTACCTTGGCGAAGTAGTCATACTTGTTGCGCGCCATGCTCTCGCCGGCGAATGCGGCCTTCAGGTTCTCTTCGGTCTTGGACATGAGTCCCCCCTTCGTTGTCGGCCGATATTAGCGCGCTTCCCGAGAGGATGCCAGGCACGCCGACATGACGTTACTCGCGGCCTTGCGGCCGCGGTGAAGCACCGTCGCCAGCGCGTGGCTCATGGCCTCCTCCTTCGGATGAGGCCTGAGCTCACTCCGCTGC